>Ga0134124_10000018_pt1 | contig 276478 bp, 160 predicted proteins | sample KB304_FD_96880 | JGI IMG/M metagenome (GOLD analysis project Ga0134124, IMG submission 96880) | Terrestrial soil microbial communities without Nitrogen fertilizer from Kellogg Biological Station, Michigan, USA - KB3-0-4 | ecosystem: Environmental > Terrestrial > Soil > Unclassified ...
CGGCGCCAGTAGGCGATCTCCTCGTCCAGGACCGCGCCGTGGAGCCACGATCGCTGCCACGCCGCGAAGTCCCCGTACTGCACCGCCAGCTCCGGCAGGGGGGAGGGCCGGCCCGCGGCGAACGCGGCGTAGAGCGCGGTGACCTCGTGGACCAGGACGCCCATGGACCAGCCGTCGCTCGCGATGTGGTGCAGGGTGAGGAGCAGGATGTTCTCCTCCGCGGCGAGCCGCAGCAGGCCGAGGCGCAGGAGCGGCCCGGTGCGCAGGTCGAACGGCCGCCCGGCCTCCTCGCGGATCAGGGAGCCGGCCTGCCGGTCTTTGCGATCAGACAGGCCCGACAGATCCACCAGCGGCAGGTCGCAGGGCTCCGCGGGCTGGATGATCTGCACCGGCGCACCGTCCTGCCGGGCGAAGACCGTGCGGAGCGCCTCGTGACGGCCGGCGATTGCGCCGAGGGCGAGAGCCAGCACGCCGGTGTCGAGCGGTCCTGTGAGGCGCAGCGCCACCGGGATGTTGTACAGAGCGCTGCCCGGTGTGAGCTGATCGATGAACCAGAGCCGCTCCTGGGCGAAGGAGAGGGGCAGGGGCGCTTGGCGCGGTATCTGAGCCAGGGGCGGGGCTACTCGGGCGGCGCCGTCGCGGCGCGCCTCCTCGACGGCCGCGCAAAGCTCCGCCACGGTCGGCCGTTCGAACAGGGCGCGCACCGGGAGGTCGACGCCGAACACGCCGCGCAGCCGCGCGGTCACCCGGGTGGCCAGCAACGAATGTCCGCCGAGAGCGAAGAAATTCTCGTGGATGCCGACCCGCTCCAGCCCGAGCACCTCGGCCCAGACACCGGCCAGCAGCTCCTCGGCGGGAGAACGCGACGCCGAATGCTCCGCCGGCACGAGATCCCGCTCCGGATCCGGCAGGGCCCGCCGGTCCACTTTGCCGTTGGGCGTCAGAGGCAGCTCGGACAGGGTGACGAAGAAGGCCGGCACCATGTGCTCCGGCAGGCGCTCGCGCAGAGCCGCGCGGAGCGTCCCGGGCGCGGCGTCGCCGGTCACGTAGGCGACCAGCCGCCGGTCTGATCCGTTGGCTCGGGCCACCACAGCCGCTTCCCGTACCCCGGGCAGGGCGAGGAGCGCCGCCTCGATCTCCCCCGGCTCGATGCGGAAGCCGCGGATCTTGACCTGGCGGTCGAGCCGGCCGAGGTAGTCGAGGGACCCGTCCGCTCTCTGCCGCGCCAGATCTCCGGTGCGGTAGAGACGTCCGCCGCCGTCGCCCGAAATCGGGCCGAAGGGGGCCGGCCGGAACCGGTCGGCGGTGAGGTCCGGCCGGCGCAGGTAGCCGCGCGCGAGCCCGTCGCCGCCGAGCCACAGCTCGCCGGGCAGGCCCACCGGCAGCGGACGGAGCCCCGCATCGAGCACATAGGCGCGGGTATTGGGGAGCGGCCGGCCGATCGCGGGCTCGCGCTCGTCGCCTGGCTCCACACGGGCGCCGGTCGAGTAGGTGGTGTCCTCCGAGGGGCCGTAGAGGTTGTGGACAGCCGCGATCCCTTGGGCGTAGATCTTCGCGGCGAGGTCGCGGCGCAGCGGCTCGCCGGCCAGGTTGACCACGCGCACGGAGCGCGGGAGCGCGCCGCTCCGCACCAGCTCGGTCATCGCCGAGGGGACGGTGTTGACCAGGGTCACCGCGGACGCGGCGGGCAGGGAGGGGAGCGCCAGGGCGTCGTCGGCCAGGATGATGGCCCCTCCGGCGGCGAGCGGAACGAAGATCTCGAACACCGAGAGGTCGAAGCAGAGAGAGGTCGCCGCGAGCACGCCGTACAGCGCGTCGGGCGCATAGGCCGACAGCGCCCAGGTGACGCGGGCCACGGCGCTGCTGTGGCGGACCATCACGCCCTTGGGGGTTCCTGTCGAGCCGGAGGTGTAGATGGCGTAGGCCATCTGGTCTGGATGGAGAAATCCGCTGGCCCGGCCTGAGTCTTCGGCTTCCCCGGCAACGGCTACCGGGGAAGCGGCGTCCACGAGCACCCGCGTTCCGGCAAACGCCGGCAGCGCCGCGGCCACGCCCGCCTCGGTGAGGACGATGGCGGCGCCGGAATCGGCGAGCAGGAAGCTCAGGCGGTCCGCGGGATAGGCCGGGTCGAGAGGCAGGTAGGCGCCCCCGGCCTTGAGCACCGCGAGCGCCGCGGCCACCATGCCCGGGGTCCGGCCGCAGAAGACCCCCACCAGCACCTCTGGGCCGACGCCCAGACCGCGCAGGTGCTGGGCGAGGCGGTCCGCCCAGGCATCCAGCTCGCCATAGGTCACCCGTTGCGTGCCATGCACCAGGGCGGACCCCCGCGGTGTGCGCGCCGCCTGCGCCTCGAACAGCTCGTGCAGCCCGCGGTCGCGCGGGAACGGCGCCGCGGTGGCATTCCACTCCACGAGGATCTGCCGTTCCTCGGCCGCGCCGAGCAGCGGCAGGTCGGCGACGCGCTCCGCGGGCCTCTGCAGGGCGGCGGTCAGGAGCCGCTCGAAGCAGCCCGCCCAACGTTGGATCGTCACCTCCGCGAACAGATCGGCGCGAGCGCTCAGCTCGCCGGTAAAGGTGCCATTCTCCTCCGCCAGGGCCAGGGTGAGATCGAATTTGGCGCTCCCGGTCTCCGGAGGGAGCAGCTCCACCGCGAGCCCGGGGAGGCGCAGCGGCTCGGCCGGCGCGTGGTGGAGGACGAAGAACGCCTGGAACAGCGGCGCGTGGCCCAGGTGGCGTTCGGGCTGGAGCTCCTCGACGAGCTTCTCGAAGGGCAGCTCCTGGTGGGTGAAGGCGTCGAGGGCCTGCCGCCGGGTGCGGGCGAGGAGATCCTCGAAGGAGGGGATGTCTGCGAGATCGGCCCGCAGCACCAGCGTGTTGACGAAGAATCCGATCAGACCCTCGACCGCGGAGCGCTCGCGCCCGGCCACGGGAGTGCCGACGGTGAGGTCGCCCTGGCCGGAGAGGCGGGAGAGCAGCACCTCGAAGGCGGCGAGAAGGAGCATGAACGGGGTGGCCCCGGAGCGCAGGGCCAGGGCGCGGACCGCGTCCGCGACGGCGGTGGGGAGTTTAAATTCAAAGCGGACCCCGCGCCCGCTCGGCGCCGCCGGACGCGGCCGGTCGGTGGGCAGGGCCAGCTCCGCCGGCGCCCCCCGCAGGCGCTCGGTCCAGAAGCGGATCTCCGCGGCGAGGAAGGCGCCGCGGAGCCGCCGGCGCTGCCAGAGCGCGAAGTCCGTGTACTGGATCGGTAGCTCCGGCAGGGGAGAGGGGCTGCCGGCCGCGAAGGCCTCGGAGAAGGCCGCGATCTCGCGGACGAGAACGCCTACCGACCAGCCGTCGGCGATGATGTGATGCAGGGTGAGAAGCAGCAGGTGCTCGTCCGCTCCGAGCCGCAGCAGCGTGGTGCGCAGGAGCGGCCCGGCCGCCAGCTCGAAGGGCGCCGCGGCCTCGGTGGCCGCGCGGCGGCGGGCTTCGGACCGGCGGATCTCCGCGGGCAGGGCGGCGAGATCGACGAGAGGCAGTGCCAGGGACGCGGCCGGCGGGGCGACCTGCTGGCGAGGCTCGCCGTCCGCCGCGGGGAAGGTGGTCCGCAGGGTCGCGTGCCGGCGGACGATCTCGCGGAAGCCGGCGGCGAGCACGGCGGGGTCGAGGGCGCCGGTGAGCCGCACGGCGGCGGGGATGTTGTAGGCGGCGCCGCCCGGCTGGAGCTGATCGAGGAACCAGAGCCTCTCCTGGGAGAAGGACAGCGGCAACGGCCCGGCGGTGGCCGGGAGCGGCCGGAGCGGCTCTTCGTCTCCGTCGCCGTCGCTGCCACCGCGGGCGATCTCGTCGGCCACCCGCTCGGCGAAGCCGGAGAGCGCCGGATCGTCGAACAGGCTGCGGACGGGGAGGCGCACGCCCAGGGTGTCGTGGACCTGGGAGATCACGCGGAGCGCCAGAAGAGAGTGGCCGCCGCGCGCGAAGAAGTCATCGGAGGCCCCCACCCGCTCCACTTGGAGCACATCGGCCCAGATCGCAGCCACGGTCTCTTCGAGGGCGGTGCGAGGCGGCACATGCTCGGGGACAGCGTCCCCTGCCAGGAGCGCCGGCAGCGCGCGGCGGTCGACTTTGCCGGCGGGCGTCAGGGGCAGGGCGGAGAGCGCGGTGAAGCTCGCCGGCACCATGTGGCCGGGCAGCCTCTCGCGGAGGAAGGCGGCGAGACCGGCCGGATCGAAGGCTCCGGGAGCCGCCGGCACGACGCAGGCCGCGAGCCGGCGGCCGGCCGGACCGTCCACCGCCCCGACCGCCACGACCGCCGCGGCTGTCACCGCCGGATGGCGGGTCAGCGCCGCCTCGATCTCCCCGGGTTCCACCCGGAAACCGCGGATCTTGACCTGCCGGTCGGCCCGGCCGAGGAATTCGATCTCGCCGTCGCGCCGGCGGCGCACCCGGTCGCCGGTGCGGTAGAGGCGTGCGCTGGCGGGATCGGCGCCGCCGGCGAAGGGGCTGGGCACGAACCGTGCGGCGGTCAGATCCGGCAGGCCGAGATAGCCGCGGGCCAGGCCGTCGCCGCCGGTGCACAGCTCGCCCGCGATCCCGTCCGGCACCGGCCGGAGAGCGGCGTCGAGCACGTAGACCGTCGTGTTGGAGACCGGGCGGCCGATCGGCACCGAGGTGCCCGGCGGGATGGGCGCCCGCACCGTGAAGCAGCAGGTGAAGGTGGTGTTCTCGGTCGGCCCATAGCCGTTGATCAGCCGGCAGCCGGGGAGCGCCGCCAGGGCTCGATCGACCGCCTCGGGGGAGAGGACGTCGCCGCCGGCGAGGAGCTGGCGGACGCCGCGCAGCGTCTCGACGCGGTGCGCCACCATCTCGTGGAACAGTCCGGCGGTGAGCCACAGGGTGGTCACCCGCTGTGCAACCACCGCCTCGGCGATCTCCTCCAGGGAGGGCGTCGCCGCCGGGAGGATCGCCAGGCGGCCGCCGTTGAGCAGCGGCCCCCAGATTTCCAGCGTGGCTGCGTCGAAGGACAGAGGAGCGAGGTGGAGGAAGGTCTCGCCGGGACCGAAGTCCGCATAGGTCGTGCCGCGTACCAGGCGGACCACGGCGCGGTGCTCCACGCCGACCGGCTTGGGCCGGCCCGTCGATCCGGAGGTGAACAGGACGTAGGCGAGGCGGCTCGATCCTCCGGGCTCCGGGGCAAGGACCGGGTGCACCGGGTGCGCCGCAAGGTCCGCGAGGTCCGGGGCATTGCGGTCCAGGCAGACCGTCCGCGGGAGCGGAGCCGCGGCGGCGAGCAGGCCGGTCAGCAGCCGCTCCTCGGTCACCAGGAACGAAAGGGCCATCTCGCCGATCATCGCGACCAGGCGGGCCGTGGGGTGGGAGACGTCGAAGGGGACGTAGGCGCCGCCCGCCTTGAGAATCGCCAGGAAGGCGATGACCGCCGCCGCCGAGCGCGGCAGCGCCACCCCGACCAGACTCTCGTCGCCGCAGCCGGCTCCCAGGGCGCGCAGGTGGTGGGCGAGCTGGTTGGCCCGAGCCTCCAGCTCCCCATAGGTCAGATCCCCCTCCGGGCTCGAAACTGCGATCCGCCCCGGCCCCTGCGCCACCATGTCCGCGAAGAGGAGATGGATCGGCCTGTCTCTCGGATACTCGCCGGGCGCCTGGGCGGCGGCCAGGATCTGCTCCCACTCCCCGGGCGCGAGCAGGGGCAGGTCCGAGAGCCGGCTCTCCGGCTGCGTCACGGCTCCGTCCAGCAGGATCTCCAGACGCTCCAGCAGGCGCGCCGCCGTGGCGCCGTCGAAGAGGTCTCGCCGGTGTTCCAGGGTCGCCAGCAGGTCCGTGTCCGCGTGGCGGACGACGAGTGTGAGATCGAACTTGGCCGCGCCGGGCGGCACCTCCACCGGGGTGGCCTCCAGGCCGGCGAGGTGGAGCGCGCCGGCGGCGGACCGCTCGAAGGCCAGCACGGCCCGGAGGAGGGGATTGTCGCCGCCCGCGGCGCGCCGGGGCTGGACCTCGTCGACGATCCGCTCGAACGGGACCTCCTGGTGCGCATAGGCGCCCAGGGCCGTCTCCCGGGCCCGCGCCAGGATCTCGCGGAAGGGCGGATCTCCGCCGAGATCGGTGCGCAGGACCACGGTGTTCACGAAGAAGCCGATGAGGGTCTCCACCTCCGGAGGCTGCCGGTTGGCCACCGGGGTGCCGACCGCGAGATCGGACTGTCCGCTATAGCGGCTGAGGAGGGTCTGGAACCCCGCCAGCAGGGCCATGAAGAGGGTGGCTCCCTCGCGGCGGGCGAGGCCGGCGAGACCCGCGCAGAGAGAGGGGGAGAAGGCGCGCTCGGCGATTCCGGCGCGATCCGAGGAGACCGCCGGCCGTGCTCCATCGGCCGGAAGCTCGAGCTCCGCGAGCCCTTCCAGGCGCTGCCGCCACCAGGCGAGGGGAGCCAGCAGGGACTCACCGGTCAGCCAGCGCCGCTGCCAGCGGGCTAAGTCGGCGTATTGCACCGGAAGCTCCGGCAGCGGCGACGGCCGGCCCGCGGTCCACGCGGACCACAGGGCTTCCAGCTCGCGCAGCAGAACGCCGGTGGACCAGCCGTCGGAGGCGATGTGATGCAGCGTGAGGAGCAGGCGATGGCGCTCCGCGTCCAGCCGCAGGAGGGCCTGGCGCCACGGCGGCGCCGCCGCCAGATCGAACGGCCGCAGGGACTCCGCCACGGTCAGCCGGCCGGCCTCTTCGCCGCGGTGCGAGGCCGGCAGCCCGGAGAGGTCGACCAGGGGGAGGAGCTGGGGAGCGGCAGGCCGGACGATCTGGACCGGCTGGCCGTTCGCGGCGGCGAAGACGGTGCGCAGCACCTCGTGGCGGCGCACGATCTCGTCCAGGATCTCGGCCAGGAGGCACCGCCGATCAGGTCTCATTGTGCCGTTCAGGTCGACCGCCCGGGGCACGTGGTAGGCGGTGGACTCCGGATCGAGCTGGGCCAGGAACCAGAGCCGCTCCTGGGCGAAGGAGAGGGGAGCCGGCTCTCCCGGCCGTGCCTCCGCCGCCAGCGCTGGAACCGGTGAGCGCCCGGCCCGCAGCTCCCGCTCCAGGCTGGCGGCAAGGCCGGCCACGGTGGGGCTCTCGAAGAGGGTGCGCACCTCCACCTCGGCGCCGAAGGCCCGGCGCAGCCGCGAGATCGCGCGCATGGCGAGCAGCGAATGGCCGCCCAGGGCGAAGAAATCGGACTCGCGGCCGACGCCCGGAACACCCAGCAGCTCAGTGAAAATGGCGGCCACGACCTCTTCCGCCGGGGTGCGCGGAACACCGTCTCCCTGCGTGCTGTCCGCCGCGAAATCAGGCTCGGGCAGCGCCCGGCGGTCCACCTTGCCGTTGGCCGTGAGGGGGAGGGCCGCCAGGGGGACGAAGACCGCGGGGATCATGGCCTCGGGCAGACGCTGCCGCAGGGCGTTCCGGAGCCCGGCGGCCAGATTGGGGCTGCCGGCGGCGACGGGGACCACCCAGGCCACGAGGCGCGGCTCGCCCTGCGGGGAGGGAAGCGCTGCCACCGCCGCCGCGCTCAGCTCCGGACAGTCCCGCAGCGCCGCTTCGATCTCCCCGGGCTCGATCCGGAAGCCGCGGATCTTGAGCTGCTGATCGATCCGGCCGAGGAACTCCAGGACCCCGCCGGCCGGACCGGAAACGATCCGCGCCCGGTCGCCGGTGCGGTAGAGGCGCTCTCCGGCCGCGCCGAACGGGTCGGGGAGGAACCGCTCGGCGGTGAGGTCCGGCCGTCCCAGATAACCGCGGCTCACCTGCCGTCCGCCCACCAGGAGCTCGCCCGGCATGCCCGGGGGGACCGGTTGGAACCAGGCATCCACGAGGACGGTGCGGACACTGGGCAGAGGCCGGCCGAGGGGAATCGTGGAAGCCGCCATCCCGTCCCCTTCCCAGGTGGGGAAGGTGAGCACGCCGACCGTGGTCTCGGTGGGGCCATAGTGGTTGAGCACACGGCAGCCCGGCGCCAGCGCGCGAAGGCGCTCCAGCAGGGGCCAGGGGGCGGCCTCGCCGCCCAGCACCAGGAGCCGGCGTGGCAGCACCCGTTCGGGTTGCTCCGCGCCGAGCAGCGCCGCCAGGTGGGAGGGGACGATCTTCAGCACGTCCACCGGGTGCTCTTCCAGGAAGGCGGCGAGCCGGTCGGGGTCGGTCAGGCGCTCGCGGGAGGGGATCAGGAGGGCGCCCCCGGTGGTCAGGGAGGCGAAGACCGCCGTGTGGCCGAGGTCGGCGGCGAACGTGCTCACCGTGGCGTAGCGCAGGCCGTCGGGGAGACCGGTCCGCTCCAGGAGACCGTCCACGTAGGCCGCGAGCTGGCGGTGCTCGACCATGACGCCCTTGGGCCGGCCGGTGGAGCCGGAGGTGTAGATCACATAGGCCAGATCCTCGGGACGCGCGGTGTGCGCCAGCCGCTTCGGGTTTTCTACCGGCTCGGGGGAGAGCCGCAGCGGACCGTCCGCCGGGAAAAGGGTGCCGAGCGGGTCGCTGGTGATCAGGGCCACGGCGCGGCAGTCCACGAGCAGGCCGGCCAGCCGCGCGGCGGGGAGGTCCGGATCCAGGGGGACGTACGCGCTGCCCGCCTTGAGCACTGCCAGCAGGGAAGCGACCAGCGCCGCCGAGCGCGGCAGGCAGAGGGCCACGGGAACGCCGGGACCGGCGCCCAGGGCGCGCAGGCGCCCGGCCAGGTGGTTGGCCCGCGCGTCGAGCGCGCGCCAGGTGAGGGTCTCGTCCTCTCCCACCACCGCCGGGGCGAGCGGCGAACGGTCCGCCCAGGCTTCGATCCGTGCGAGGAGGGGCGCCGGCTCCGGGAGAACGGCGGGTGGGCTCCAGGCGGCGAAGATCTCGCGGCGCTCGGCGTCCGCGAGCAAGGGCAGCTCGGAGACGTGGGCCGCGGGAGCCTGGAGGGCGGCGGCCAGGAGGTGCTCGAAGCAGCCCGCCCAGCGCTGGACCGTGGTCTCTTCGAACCGGTCGGCGGCGGCGAGCAACTCGCCGGTGAAGTCCTCCGCGAGGGTGAGGGAGAGGTCGAATTTAGCGTTGCCGTTCTCCAGCGGGAGCAGCTCGACCGCGAGCCCCGGGAGGCGCAACGGCTCGGCCGGCGTGTTCTGCAGGACGAAGAACGCCTGGAACAGCGGGCTGTGGCCCGCATTGTTCCCCGCCTGGCGCTCCGGCTGGAGTGCCTCGACCAGCTTCTCGAAGGGCAGCTCCTGGTGCATGAAGGCCGCGATGGCTTGTTCCCGGGTGCGGGCGAGGAGATCCGCAAAGGAGGGGGCGTCCGCGAGATCGGCGCGCAGGACCAGCGTGTTGACGAAGAGGCCGATCAACCCTTCAAGCTCGCTACGCTCGCGTCCGGCCACGGGAGTACCGACGGTGAGGTCGCTCTGGCCGGTGAGGCGGGAGAGCAGGACCTCGAAAGCGGCGAGCAGGAGCATGAAAGGGGTGGCCCCGGCACGCAGGGCGAGGGCGCGGACCGCTTCCGCGACCGTCGCGGACAGGCGGAGCCTCCGGCTCACGCCGTGCCCGCTCGCGGTGGCCGGGCGCGGCCGGTCGGCCGGCAGGGCCAGCTCCGCCGGGGCGTTCCGCAGGCGGTCGGTCCAGAAGCCCAACTCCGCGGCGAGCCGGGAGCCGTCAAGCCGCCGGCGCTGCCAGAGGGCGAAGTCCGTGTACTGGAGGGGCGGCTCCGGCAGGGGAGAGGGAAGCCCGGCGGCGTAGGCGGCATAAAGGGCCGCGGCCTCGCGGACGAGAACGCCGATGGACCAGCCGTCGGCGACGATGTGGTGCAGGGTGAGCAGGAGCCGGTGCTCGTCCGCCGCGAGGCGCAGCAGGGTGGTGCGCAGGAGCGGCCCCGCCGCCAGATCGAAGGGGGCCGCCGCCTCGGCGGCGGCCAGGCGCAGCGCCTCCGGCCCGCGGACCTCCGCCGGCAGAGCGGCCAGGTCGATGAGAGGAAGCCGGTGGTCACTGGAAACGGCGGGCGGGGCGACCCGCTGGCGGGGCTCGCCGTCCACCGCAAGGAAGGTGGTGCGCAGGGTCGCATGGCGGCGGACGATCTCGCCGAAGCCGGCGGCGAGCGCGGGGGGATCAAGAGAGCCGCCGAGCCGGATGGCGGCCGGGATGTTGTACAGGGCGCCGCCCGGCTGGAGCTGGTCGAGGAACCAGAGCCTCTCCTGCGCGAAGGAGAGGAGAGCCTCTCCCTCGCCGGTCGGGATCGCCGGGATGGCGCCGGCGCCGGGCGACGGATCAGTCGTCCGGGCCACCTCGACCGCCCGGGCCAAACCCGCCACGGTCGGGCTCTCGAAGAGCGCGACAAGGGGCAGCTCGACGCCCAGCTCCTCGCGCAGGCGGGAGATCACGCGGGTGGCGAGAAGCGAGTGCCCGCCGAGGGTGAAGAAGTGGTCGTCGCGGCCGATGCCAAAGCGTCCGAGAAGCTCGCTCCAGATCGCGGCGATTCGGGTTTCGAGTGGGTTCGCGGGTGGGGAGCCACCACGGGCCTCCTCCCCGGCGGGCTGCCGCCGCGCCAGCGCCGGGCGGTCCACCTTGCCGTTGGGGGTCCGCGGCAGGGCGTCCAGGAAGGTGAAGACGGAAGGCACCAGGGAGCCGGGCAGCCGGGCCGCGAGCCAGGCGCGCAGCTCGGCCGGCCCCTGAGCCGTCTCCTGCGCGGTGAGCCAGGCGACCAGGCGGCGGTCCTCTCCCTCGCCCTGGGCCACCACGGCGCACTCCGCGATGCCCGGGTGCGCCGCCAGCGCGGCCTCGATCTCTCCCGGCTCGATGCGGAAGCCGCGGATCTTGACCTGATGGTCGAGCCGGCCGAGGTAGTCGAGCGCACCGTCCGCGCGGCGCCGCGCCAGGTCGCCGGTGCCATACAGCCGGCCGCCGGCCTCGGCGCCGAACGGATCGGGGCGGAAGCGGTCGGCGGTGAGGTCCGGCCGGCGCAGATACCCCCGGGCCAAACCGGCGCCGCCGAGCCACAGCTCGCCGGGCGCCCCTACCGCTACCGGGCGGGCGCCCGGATCGAGCAGGTAGACCCGGGTGTTGGGAAGGGGGCGGCCGATGGCGGGCTCGCGCTCATCCGCCATCTCGACCCGTGCGCCGGTTGAATAGGTGGTGTCCTCGGACGGGCCGTAGAGGTTGTGGACCTCCTCGATCCCTTCCTGCGCGAAGAGCCGCGCGGCGAGATCGCGCCGCAGCGGCTCGCCGGCCAGGTTGACCACCCGCACCGAGCGGGGGAGCGCGCCGGAGCGAACCAGCTCGGCCATCGCCGAAGGGACGGTGTTGACCAGGGTCACCGAAGAGGCCGCCGACGCCGCGGAGAGTGTGGCAAGAGCCAGGGCGTCCTCGGCCAGAACGACCGTTCCCCCGGCGGCCAGGGGAACGAAGATCTCGAACACCGACAGGTCGAAACAGAGGGAGGTCGCGGCGAGAACGCCGGCCAGCACGTCGCGCGGATAGGCGGCGAGCGCCCAGGTGATCCGGTTCACGGCGCTGCCGTGGCGGACCATCACGCCTTTGGGGGTTCCCGTCGAGCCCGAGGTGTAGATGGCGTAGGCCATCTGGTCCGGATGGAGCAATCCATTGGCGCGGCCCGAGAGGGTGTCTCGGAAGTCGCCGCCCGAAGACCTCACCCCCGTCCCCTCTCCCATCGCCCCCCCATCCCCCGGGAGAGGGGCGCCAGGGGGGTGAGGTGACAACGGCGCGGCGTTCGAAACACTTTCTGAGCCTTCGGCGTCCCCGGCGGCGGCTCCGGAGGGAGCGGCGTCCACCGGCACCCGCGTCCCCGCGAACGGAGGCAGCGCCGCGGCGACGCTCTCCTCGACGAGCACCACCGGGGCGTCGGCGTCCGCCAGCAGGAAGGACAGCCGGTCGGGCGGATAGGCGGGATCGAGCGGCAGGTAGGCGCCGCCGGCCTTGAGCACGGCCAGCACCGCCGCCACCATGCCCGGGGTCCGGCCGCAGAAGACCCCCACCAGCACCTCGGGTCCGACGCCCAGCGCGCGCAGGCGTTGGGCGAGGCGGCTCGCCCAGGCGTCCAGCTCGGCGTAGGTCACCCGCCTCTCACCATGCAGGAGAGCGGTCGCCAGTGGCGTGCGCGCCACCTGCGCCTCGAAGAGCTCGTGCAGCCCGAGATCGCGCGGGTAGGGCGCCGCGGTCGCGTTCCAGCCCACCAGGATCTGGTGCTCCTCGGCGGCGTCGAGCAGCGGCAGGTCCCCGATCCGCAGCTCCGGACCGGCCGCGGCTCCCGCCAGGAGCCGCACGAGCTGGCCGGTCAGCCGCCGCGCGGTCGAGGCATCGAAGAGATCCGCGTTGAATTCGAGGCCGCCGGTGAGGCCGCCGCTCTCTCCCGTCAAGGCGAGGAGCAGGTCGAGCTTGGCGGTGCCGTTGTGGAGCGGCACCTCCTCGGCGGTCACGCCCGACAGCCGGAGGGTGGGGGCGGCGCCCTCCGCCAGCGCGAGCATCGCCTGGAAGATCGGGCTGCGGGAGAGGTCGCGCAGGTCGCGCTCCATTCCCAGCGCCTCGACCAGGCGCTCGAACGGGACGTCCTGGTTTTCGTAGGCGGCGAGGGTCACCGCGCGCACCCGGTCGAGCAGCTCGGTGAACGGGGGATCGCCCGTGAGATCGACGCGCAGCGGCAGGGTGTTCACGAAGAGCCCGATCAGCCCTTCCAGCTCCGGCCGCCGCCGGTTGGCGACCGGGGAGCCCACGACGACCTCCGGGGCACCGCTCGCACCGTTCGCACGGTGGAGCAGGACAGCCCATCCGGCGAAAACGGTCATGAAGAGCGTGGCGCCGCGGCGAAGGCCGAGGGTGCGCAAGCCGCGCACGGTCTCCGCCGGCACGGCGATCGGATCGGCTCCACCGCGGAAGGTCTGCACCGCGGGCCGCCGCCGGTCGGCCGGGAGGTCGAGAGCGGCCGGGGCGCCGGCCAGTTGCTCGCGCCAGACGTCGAGGTGCCGCGCGAGCGCGTCGCTTTTCAGGCCGGCCTGCTGCCAGGCGGCGAAGTCGGCATACTGCACCGGCAGCGGCGGCAGCGGCTCGCCGCGATAGAAGACTTCCAGATCATGCAGGAGGACCTCCGCCGACCCGCCGTCGAAGGCGATGTGGTGGACGTCGAGGACGAGGAGGTGCTCCTCGCCGTCCAGCCGCAGCAGGATGGCGCGACCGAGCGGTCCGGCGGCGAGGTCGAACGGGCGGCGCGCTTCCACGCCGGCCTGGTGGATTGCCTCGACGGACCGCACATCCGCCGGCAGCCCGACCAGATCGACGACCGCGAGCGGAAAGCGGGCGGCGGGGGAGATCGCCTGCGCCGGCCGCCCGGCGATCTCGTGAAAGGTTGCGCGCAGCACCTCGTGGCGCCCGGCCACCGCGGTCAGGGCGCGGGCGAGGCGCGGCGCGGAGAGCGGACCGCGCAGCCGGAAGGCCAGGGGGACGTTGTAAGCCGGGTTTCCCGGCGCCAGGCGGTCGAGGAACCAGAGGCGCTCCTGCGCCGGGGAGAGCGGCGCCTCCGCGCCGCGCGGGCGGGGGAGGAGCGGGGCCGCCGGGACCCGAGCCGCCCCTTCCACCGCGGCGGCGAGCGCGGCCACGGTGGGCCGCTCGAACAGCGTCCGCACGGGAAGCTCCACCCCCAGCTCGGCGTGCACCTGGGAGACCACCTGCGCGGCGAGCAGCGAATGGCCGCCCAGCTCGAAGAAGCTCTCCTCGACGCCGACCTCCGGCACCCCGAGGAGAGCCGCCCAGATTGCTGCGAGCCGCGCCTCCACCGGCGTGCGCGGCGCGATCCGCTCCGCCGGAGCCTCGCGCTCCGGCTCCGGCAGCGCCTTGCGGTCGAGCTTGCCGCCCGCGGTGCGCGGCAGCGCGAGCAGCAGGGTGAAGGAGGAGGGGATCAGCGCCGTGGGGAGCACGCGGGCGAGGGAGGCGTGCAGCGACTGCGGGGACGGCGGGGATACCGCCGGATCGGCAGCCACCACGTAGGCGGCGAGCCGCCGGCCGCTACCGCCACCAGCCGCCACCACGGCGGCATCGCGGACCCCCTCCAGGGTGCGCAGGGCGGCCTCGACCTCCGCGGGCTCCACGCGGACGCCGCGGATCTTCACCTGGTGATCGACGCGGCCGAGGAACTCGATCTCGCAGCCGGCCAGCCTGCGGGCGAGGTCACCGGTCCGATAGAGGCGCGCGCCAGATTCCGCCGCCGCCGGATCGGGGAGGAAGCGCTCGGCCGTGAGGTCGGCCCGCCCGAGATAGCCGCGGGCCAGGCAGGCGCCGCCGATCCAGATCTCCCCGGGCGCGCCGACCGGCACCGGTTCGAGGTGGCGGTCGAGCACGGCCACCGTGCAGCCGGCGACCGGCCGTCCGAGCGGAACGGTGGTGTGGGCTCCCTCCTCAGGGCGAAAGGTGTGCCAGAGGACGTCGATCGACGCCTCGGTCGGACCGTACATGTTCACCGGCGCCCGGCCCAGCACGGCGGCGCACCGGGCCGCGAGAGCCGAAGGGAGCGCCTCGCCGCCGACGAACACGCCGCGCAGCGCGGGCAGGGGGACGGCGCCGTCGAGAAACGCTTCGAGCAGGGAAGGGACGAAGTCGAGAAAGGTGATCCGCCGCTCGGCGGCGAGCCGCCTCAGGACAGCCGGGTCCCGCTGGTCGCCGGGGGGTACCTGTACCAGCCGGGCACCCGCGATCAGGGCTGTGAAGATTTCGCCGATCGAGACGTCGAAGCTGATCGACGTGCGCTGCAGGAACGCGTCGCCGGGGCCGACCGCGAACGCCTCCACCGCGGTCAGCAGACGGTTGACCAGCCCGCGGTGGGGGATGGCGACCAGCTTCGGCAGGCCGGTCGAGCCGGAGGTCGAGAGGATGCAGGCGAGGTGGCCGGGCGTCACCGCTGGTGCGCGCCAGGGGCCCGCCGCTCCGGCCCGCTCCAGAGAGAGGACGTGGACCGGGATGTCGTCCCAGTCGGAGGCGTGGTGCGCATCCGCCACCACGCAGGGTGCCCCGGACTCGGCGAGGAGGGAGCGGCGGCGCTCGCGGGGGAGCTCCGGATCGAGCGGGAGATAGGCGCCGCCCGCGGCCAGAATGCCGAGGATTCCTGCCGCGAGGGCCGGGGTGCGCTCGGCGCAGAGCCCCACCGGGACGTCCGGTCCGATGCCGATCGCTCGCAGATGCGCCGCGAGCAGGGTGGCCCGCTCCCGCAGCTCCCGGTAGGTGAGGCTTTCGTCGCCGGACTCCACGGCGACCGCGTCCGCGCTCCGCTCCGCCTGGGCGAGGACGAGATCGTGGAGACAGGTTTCGCTCCCGCGCGCCGCGCCACCGCCGGCCTGGCGCGTCAGCTCCGCGCGCTCCGCCGCGGTGAGTAGGGGGAGGCGCGACACCGGTTGTCCTGGATCGTCGACGAGACCGTGGAGGAGAGACGTGAAGTGGCCGATCAGACGCTCCGCCGTCGCGGGCTCGAAGAGGTCGGCGCTGATCTCGAGCTCGCCGGCCAGCTCCGCGCCGGAAGCCGCGAGCGCGAGGGTGAGGTCGAGCTTGGCGGTGCCGGTGCTGAGCGGAATGATCTCCGCCGTGCACTCGGAGAGTGCCGGCGGCTCGATCGCGCTGTCCTCGACCGCCAGCATGGTTCGGAAGAGCGGGTGGCGGAACAGCGGATCACCGCCGGCGGGGACATCACGATGCTCGGCGGCGCCGAGCGTCTCGGTGCGCAGGCGGGCGATCAGCGTTGCCGCGCCGGGATCGTCCGTCAGGCGCGCGCGGAGCGGCAGCGAGCTGACGAAGAACCCAATGAGCGGTTCCAGCTCGCGCCGGGGACGGTTGGCGAACGGCGCGCCGATCACCAGGTCGTCCTGCCCGGTGTACCGCTGGAGGAGAGCGGCGAAGCCGGCGAGGAGGGCCATGAAGAGCGTTCCGCCCTGGCGCCGCGCGAGCCCGCGCAGAGCGGTGGCGAGAGCGGCGGGCAGCCGCACCGGATGCGCGCTGCCGCGGAACGACGGCACCGCGCGCGGCGGCCGGTCGGTGGGCAGGCCGAGCTGCGGCGCGCCCGCCAGCCGTTCCCGCCACCAGGAGAGCTGCACTTCGCCGGTCAGCCCGGTCAGCAGATGCCGCCGCTGCCAGACCGCGTAGTCGGCATACTGGACGGGCAGCTCCGGCAGGCGCTCCGGGAAGCCCGCATAAAGTGCTTCCAACTCGCGCAGGAAGAGGGAGACCGACCAGCCGTCCGCCACCAGGTGGTGCAGGACGAGCACGAGCAGGTGCTCCTGCGGCGCCGAGCGCACCAGGAGCGCCCGCAGCAGCGGCCCACGTTCGAGGTCGAAGGGCCGCAGCGCTTCGGCTTCAGCGAGCCGCCAGGCTTCTTCCGCGCCGGCCTCGACCAGCGGCAGCGGCACCGGTGCCGCCGGCAGCACCACCTGGAAGGGGCGCCCGTCGCCGTCGCCAGACATCGCGAAGACCGTGCGGAGCGCCTCGTGGCGCTCCACGATCCCGGTCAGGGCCGCCGCGAGAGCCGCCGGGTCGAGCGAACCGCGCAGCCGGATCGCCGCCGGCAGGTGGTAGACCGGCATGCCGGGCGCCAGCCGGTCGAGGAACCAGAGGCTCTCCTGGGAGAAGGAGAGCGGGATCTCTCCGTCGCGTGGCGCCGCTTCCACCCGCGAGGCCGGAAGCGCTCCGCCGGCGCCGCGAACCCGCCGGACCTCCGCGGCGAGGTCCGCCAGGGTCGTCCGCGCGAAGAGGACGGCCAGGGGCAACTCGACTTCCAGCGCCTCGCGCAGCCGCGCCGCCACCCGGGTGGCGCTGAGCGAATCGCCGCCCAGCGCGAAGAAGTCGTCCTCGCGCCCCACCCGCTCGGCCCCCAGGAGATCCGCCCAGATCCCGGCCAGCACCCCCTCCACAGGGTCGGCCGGAGGCGTGGACGACCGGCCGGGGCCGGACTGCGAGCCCGCCGGCGCGGGGAGCGCCTGCCGGTCCACCTTGCCGTTGGCGGTCAGCGGCAGGCGCTCCAGGAACGCGAAGTCCGCGGGCACCATGTAGTCGGGGAGGCGTTCGCGGAGGAAGCGCCGCAGCTCGACCGCCGTGGGGGTGGCTCCCTCGGCCGGCACGATCCAGGCGGCCAGGCGTTGCTCGCCCCCTGCGGCCGGCCGGTCGAGGACGACCGATTCCAGCACCTCCGGATGCGTGGCGAGAGCCGCCTGGATCTCCCCGGGCTCGATGCGGAAACCGCGGATCTTGACCTGATGGTCGATCCGTCCCAGGTATTCGAGATCGCCGTCCGGCCGCCGGCGGGCGAGGTCGCCCGAGCGGTAGAGCCGCGCGCCGGGCCAGCCGCTCCACGGGTCGGGGACGAAGCGCTCGGCGGTCAGGCCGGGACGGTTCAGATAGCCGCGCGCCAGGCCGTCGCCGCCGACATGGATCTCTCCGGCCACCAGGGCGGTCACGAGCGCGCCCAGCCGGTCCAGCAGATAAACCCGGAGATCGGGGATTGGCACCCCCAGTGGGCTGGCGGTGCTGGACGCGTCCGCGGCGGTCAGCGGACGGAAGGTGACGTGCACCGTCGTCTCGGTGATGCCGTACATGTTGACCAGCCGCGGCCCCTCCCCCGGCTTCCGCCTCTCGAACCAGGGCAGGAGGCTCGCCGGCTCCAGCGCCTCGCCGCCGAAGATCACCTGGCGGAGGGCCAGTTCCCGGGGCACCTCCCGCCGGCCCTCGGCTGCGATGAGCTGGCGGAACGCCGAGGGGGTCTGATTGAGTACCGTCACCCCCTCCCGGGCCAGCAGCTCGTAGAAGGCGTCTGGGGAGCGGCTCACCTCGTAGGGGACCACCACCAGACGGCCGCCATGAGCGAGGGCGCCCCAGATCTCCCAGACCGAGAAGTCGAAGGCGAAGGAGTGGAACAGGGTCCATACGTCGCCCGCATGGAAGCCGAACCAGGGCTCGGTCGCGGCGAGCAGGCGCGCCACCGCGGCGTGCGAGACCACAACCCCCTTGGGCCGGCCCGTCGAGCCCGAGGTGTAGATGACATAGGCCGCGTTGGCCGCCACTGCGCCGTACTCGCAGGGCTTGGAGTTTTCCTCCTCTTCTCCCGCGTCCCCTGCGTCCAGACTCACGACCGCCACCGCCGACGGAATCTGTATGGGAAGCGGCTCCTGCGCCAGCACCACCCGCACACCGGCATCGGCGATGAGGTCCGCGAGGCGTCCGGCCGGCAGGCGCGGATCGAGCGGGACATAGGCGCCCCCTGCCTTGAGAATGGCCAGGAACCCCTCGATCAGCCCCAGCGAGCGTTCGGCGCAGAGGCCGACCCGCGCTTCCGGCCCGACGCCACGACGGCGCAGGCGCTGGGCGAGGCGGTCAGTCCGCCTGTCGAGCTCCGCGTAGGTGAGGCGGCTCTCCCCGCAGGTCACGGCCACCGCTTCGGGCGTGCGCGCCGCCTGCGCCGCGAAGAGCCGGTGGAGCGGCGTCTCGCTCACGAACCGCAGCCGGGGTCCGCTCCACACAGAGAGGATCTGCCGGCGCTCGGAGCCGGTCAGGAGGTCGAGCGCGGAGAGCGGCCGGTCGGGCGCGGCCGGCAGGGCGCCGAAGATCTGGCCGAGGTGCCCCAGCATCCGGTCGGCCGTGGCGGCGTCGAAGAGGTCGGCGTCCAATTGGAGCGCGAAAGCGAGCCCGTCCTCCGTCTCGGCCGCGGTGAGGGTCAGGTCGCGCTGGGCGGCCGGATTGTCCAGAGCGAGCGATTCCAGCACCAGGACGCCCAGGTCGAGCCGTGCTCCGGCCTTCCCCAGGGCGAAGGCGGCGAGGGGCGCCAGCTCCGGGGCGGCAGGCTTCTGGAGCGTCAGCATCGCCTGGAGCTGCAGCCGCTCGGGCAGCAGGGCGACCGGGAAGTCGGCTCGCGCGAACGCGTTGAGCGCGGCGCGGCGGCTCCGCGCCAGCAGCTCCTCCCCGGCCGGATCGGCCGAGAGATCGGCGCGCAGGGCCACCGGGTTGACGAAGTAGCCCACGACGCCCGCCCAGAGCGCGGACTCGCGCCCAGTGGTCGGGGCGCCGATCAAAAAATCCTCCTGGCCGCTGTGCCGGGAGAGCAGGGCCTGGAGCCCGGCGAGGAGCGCCATGAACAGCGTGGCGCCGCGCTCCACGGCAAAACCGCGGAGCCCGGCCAGTGTGGCGGCGGACAGCCGAGACATCCTGGTCAGTCCGCGGTTCAGTCCGCTGCCTGGGGGAGCCGCCGGCCGCGGGCGATCGGAGGGCAGGTCGAGCGGCGGTGCCCCGGCGAGTTGCTCGTGCCACCAGCTCCGCAGCTCCTCGCCCCGAGAGCCTGCCAGCGACTCCTCCTGCCGGTGGACGAAGTCGGTGGCGCGGACGCGGAGCGCGGGCAGGCCTGCCGCTTGGGGATCGCCGCCCGCGGCGCAGAGTCTGCCCATCTCCCGCGCCAGGATTGCGAAGGACCAGAAGTCGGCCGCGATGTGATGCGCCGCGAGGATGAGCAGGTTCCCGTCCCCGCGCTCGAACAGGGCGGCGCGGAAGACCGGGCCACGCTCCAGGTCGAACGGCCGGAAGGCCTCCTCGTGGAGCCTCCTCCGCACTTCCTCGGCGCTCCAGCCGGAGGCGTCCTCGCTCACGAACGCCAGCTCATCCGACTCCGCGATCCGCTGTACCGGGCCGTCCGGGCTCGCGGCATAGAGGGTGCGCAGGCTGGAGTGGCGGGTGACGAGCGCCCGAAGGGAGGCGAGCAGCGTCGCGGTCTCCAGGCCACGGTCCAGCCGCGCCGCCACCGCGAGGTTGTAGGCCGGGCTCTCCGGCGCCAGGCGGTGGAGGAACCAGAGCGAGCGCTGGTTCCAGGAGAGCGGCTGCGGCGCGCCTCCTTCCGGGCGTTCCGGGTGGTCCGCGGGAGAGGAAACCAGGGCGTCAGCGTCCCCGGCCACCCGCCGCTCGATCTCGCGCAGGGTCATCCCCTCCAGCAGGTCCGCCAGAGAGAGGGAGACGCCGGTCGCCTCCTCCACGGCGTGCTTCAGCTCCACCGCCGCCAGCGAGTCGAGCCCCGCTGCGGAGAGCGGCCGGTCCGGGTCGACCTGGGCGGGATCAACCTGCGCCGCGGCGGCGAAGGCACGGAGGAGCCAATCCAGCGATCCCGGCAGCGCCTCCGTCATGGGGTCTTCGGCCGCGGCGGCGGGGGAGAGCCGGCTCGCGCCGAGCACGCGCAACTCGCCGCGCAGATACAGGTCGCGGCAGGCTTTCCTCTGCACCTTGCCGCTGGTGGTGCGCGGCACGCCGCCCCCAGGCACCAGTACGACCTCGTAGACCAGGGCCTCGTGCTCCGCGGCGACGGCCTGGCGGACCGCCGAGGCGATCTCGTCCAGCCGGGAGGCATGCCGCTCGACCTCCTGCACGATCACCAGCCGCTCCTCGGCTCCATCGAAGGTGCCGTCGAGGACGGTGTCGATCGCGAAAGCCGCGCACGCGCCGTCGCCGAGCGCCGGATGGGACTTGCCGGCGGTGGCTTCGAGATCCTGGGGGTAGTGGTTCCTGCCGCGCAGGATGATCAGGTCCTTGAGGCGGCCGGCGACGAACAGCTCGCCTCCCGCGAGGACGTCCAGGGCGCCGAGGTCGCCGGTGCGCAGCCACGGCCCGCGTCCGTCCGCGAGCACGGCGCCGAAGGACTCGGCCGTCTCCTCCGGGCGGTTCCAGTAGCCACGCGCCACGCTACCGCCCGCGACCCAGATCTCGCCCACTTCGCCCGGCGGGCAGGCGACGCGCGTGTCCGGGTCGACGATGGTCACTTCAAGGTCCGCGAGCACGCGGCCGCAGCCCACCAGCCGCCGCGCGCCCACCTCGCGCACCACCGTCTCCTCGCCCGGACGCCCGCCGGAGACCATCAGTGTCGCCTCGGCGAGGCCGTAGCAGGGGTAGAGGGCGCCGGGCCGGAAGCCGGCCGGCGCTAAGGCTTCCGCGAAGCGCGCGAGTGTCTCCTCGCGCACCGGCTCGGCGCCGTTGAACGCCACCTGCCAGGAGGAGAGGTCGAGCTTGGCGATCTCCGCGGGCGGCACCCGGCGCACGCACAGGTCGTAGGCGAAATTGGGGGCGCCGCTGGTCGTGCCGCGGTAGTGCGAGACCGCCCGCAGCCATCGTGTGGGGTTCTGGAGGAAGGAGACCGGTGCCATCAGCACGCACGGCGCCCCGACCCAGGTGGCTTGCAGCAGGTTCCCGATCAGGCCGAGGTCGTGGTAGACCGGCAGCCAGGACACGAAGACCGATTCTTCCGAATGGCCGCAGGCGTCCTGGATCGCGCGCTGGTTGTGAGCCAGGTTGGCCTGCGTGACCATCACCCCCTTGGGCGTCGCGGTCGATCCCGAGGTGTACTGGAGGAAGGCCACGGCATCGCCGCCCGGAGAAGGGGGAACCCAACCGGCAGGCGCAGGATCGAGCGCGTCGGTGGCGACCCAGGAGACCGCCGCGCCTTCGGGCGTCCGCTCCAGCCAGCCGCGCACCCGCTGCGCCGACGTGCCCGCGGCGAGCGCCACCGCCGGCTGCGCATCGGCGAGGATGGCGAGCAGCCGCGGCATCATGCGCGGCGAGCGCGGAGGATAGGCCGGCACCGCGACCACTCCGGCGTACAGGCACCCGAAAAAGGCTGCGACGAAGTCGAGTCCCGGCGGATAGAGAAGGAGGGCGCGTGCCCCGGGCGCGGCGGACCGGCTCAGGGCCGCGGCGATAGCCCGCGCCCGTGCATCCAGGCCGGCATAGGTGAGGCGCTCCTGCTCCTGCTCGCCTTCGGCGAGGAACAAGTAGGCCGTGCGGTCCGGCGTCCGCGCTGCACGATCGGCGAGAGCGGCGGCGACCGAAGCTGGGTTCGGCTGTCGTTGGGGCACCATAAGAGAAGGTGCTTTCCGGAACCAATGCGTGACAACAGACCCCCGACTCGGGGCGCCCAGGGAGGCTCGTGGTCAGAATCGCGTACACTCTCGCGGCCCTTCAGCCCTCTGCTAGAGTCCGACGAGTTTTGCTGCGATGTCCAGGTGTTTTGCCGCAGAATGGAGGAAAGACGAGGCACGCGAAACAGGGATGCTGCAACGCAAAGAGAGAATGCTGCGAAATACTCCGCTCGATGCAGGAGCGGTTAATTTTGCTGCGATATGCCGAGAAATGCCTCGGCTGAAGGCTTCGTTGCGGCTCGCCGCGCCATGGAGGCGATGATGAAGGGCTACGAATACCAGAGCGATTTTGCGAAAAAGTACTTTGCGCAGGGGCTGACCACAGGACGCACCGAAGGACGCACCGAAGGCCTCACCGAGGGCCTCACCAAGGGGCGCACCGAAGAAGCGGCACGCGCCCTGCTGACCGTGCTTCGGGCTCGCGGCATTGCGGTGCCGGACGCCGTCCGCGAGCGGATTCTGGCCCAGAAGGATCCGGAGCGGCTGGAGCGCTGGCTGGAGAAGGCCGCCGTTGCCGCTTCGGTCGCCGCGGTCATCGACGAGCCGAACTGATCAGCGCTGTTCGAAGCGCCCCCTCTCCGACCTTCCCTCCAACCTTCCCCCTCCCAGGGGGAGCCTCAGTGCCTTGTGAGGAGAAAGCCGCCGAGATTCTCGGCGCGCCCCGCCGAAGTGCGCAGCCGGTTGGAAGGGATGCCTGATGGCGGCTCAAGGTGTCCTTCTACCCTTCTACAGTTCGCCGTCCGCGGGCAGCACCTCGCGGGGCGGCGGTGGGAATGGGAAATCTTCGAAGTCCTTGAAAATGAATTCGAGACGCCCGCGGTTCAAGCCCTCGAAAAGAGCATCCCACTGCAACCGAGCATCGAGAGGCGCAGGAGGAAGCTTCGCTCTCGTGTCGGAATAGACAACTTGGCTGTAGGAAGGCCCAGGTTGCCTGGAAGGCCTGTTCGGAATAGGAGGCAGCGTGCCTAATCGGTTCTCTGCCTCATGGAGCATCGCGTCCTGGATGGCCGCAATCCACGCGAGGAGCCGGCGGACTCCCTCTCTATGCGCCTCGGCAAGTGGAGGAGGATGGGCCGGAGTCAGGATTGCGCGAAGCGCTCGCTTCTCTGCGGTCCCAATTCGGCCCAGGCGGGCATCGCAGAGTGCCTCCAAATAGTCTGTCAGCGCACGCCGATCGGAGAGCGGACTGACTCCTTCCAGGGCATCACAGCCGTCCTGCCAACGGTCAGCCCGGAATGCAGCGACCGCTTCACGATGAGCTTCACGGGTTGCCGAAGGTGCCAGGGTCTGATCCGGAACAACGGGTGGGGTTGGTGTTGGAGGTGGAGTGACCGGCCCGCCCGGCCTGCAGCGAGCGGCTGTTAGCTGTGCAAGGCAGTCAGGGTGCGGTGGAGCAGGTCGAAACGCTTCCGCACTCACGCCTTGCCCATGCCCGGCGGCAACGGTGATACCTCAAAGTAAGGGAGGGGCTTTGCCCGGGTGAAGAAGGTATATTTGATCGCACAATCTAAAGAAGGGCTAGTCATTTGAATTTTCCGCGCTCTTAAACGGAAGCATCCTTCCTCGCATCGGAGTTACATCATCCTCGATTTGGAGAAATGCTCTAACCTGCCCGAGGACGCCAGTCATGGCGTTTTCAAGAGCCCTCATGGCCTTTTTATCCATGTCGGTCGGAAATTCGAGAAAAGCCGATTTCGGACCTATGAGGATTTCAAGTCTCTTGGTAGATGTTTGTGTGGAATGTAAGGCAATAGATTCTGTTGCTTCTGATGACCCTCTTTCGTCATTAGCCTCGACAAAGAATCCTTCAGAGTTTAGTGCTCTGGCGAAGCGGGCAGACTCAAAGAAGATCTCTGCGGCATCATCTCTCGCCTGCTCTGTGATGCCCAGTTTACTTGTCAGTACATGTTTTAATTCGGACGGCGTTACTCGTCCACGGGGTTTAAATCGAGCCGCAATTTCACTATAAAGTACCGGATGTACGAAGGCATCCTGAATAACACGCTTGAACTCGGCAGAGTCTTCGTCCTGTTCCTGAATACTGCGCCCGTTCTGGCTGAGGCGGTAGATTTCTTCAGATCGCTCTAGAAAGCCGAAATGAACTAGCGCAGCGATCTTTCGCGCCGCAATTCCACCTTCTCCGGTTTGGTAGCCCAAAAAATCCGCCAAAACCTTCCGATTGAGCGACTGCCCCTCCAAGCCCCTCAGCCTCTCTCGTACGAGCCCGCAGGCCATGCCCAGGGTCACACCGGGGTATGCGCGGCTCCTAGACTTGCTCACAGCCCCACCTCCAGGAGAGTTGGCTACAAGGACGGATTTTGTCGCATGGCCATCCATACTCTGCCCATAAGGCTACAGGGGTATGACCTAGTGCGTCAAGAGGCCTCTTGACCGCCTTGTATCTACTTCTTGACTGGCAGTCGAGCTTATAGTATAAAGATGTCTCTTGTACCGCTGAGTTCCGATGTGGGGGAGATCTCCAGGGATGAGCAGCCCACGTTCGAGGCGAAACGACAAGGCGGCCTCTCCCTGCTTCGAGAGAACCTTGAAACGTTTGGAGGAGAGCCGAAAGCAAGAGGCTAACGTCCGCCTTTTGCTCTTAAGCCTCTTTTTGGTACTTCTAATGGTTATGTGCCTTGTCCTGCTTCGGGCTCCCTTTCCTTCGGCACGCGATTTTGACCGGAAGGGCGACTCATCGACCAGTGTCGTAAGTATTACCCTCTTCGGGGTTGCAATCCTCAGAATTTGGCCCGAGATACGTAGATGCCGTCCTCGGATAGCGGAACTACAGAACGCCGCACATCGTATTCACTACCTCGCTGAGCGGCATCAAATCGGTATTGCAGTCAGCGATAAGGAATGGCAGCAAGTTTTCGAGGCAGCGGGCAAAGTCTTGAATGCCTCAGGGCATATCGTAGAAGAAGAAAGCCTGCATCCAATGATGGAGTTTCTAGGCAGATTCCTGCTGCTGAGCGGAAAGCGGCCGTTTGGCCAAGCTACCTCTACTGCTTCGCCAGCGGTAACCGCTGAGCTTGGCACGTCTCGTTAAGGAGCAGCCCGTCCTCCTTGATAACCCTCGATAGCCCCGATTGCCTTTTTGCTTGAGATCGTTCAACTCTCCAGTCCGTGCCATCCAGCACAACGACTCCTCAGTCATCCGCCTCCGCCAAATCGTTCTGCAGTTGCTCGATCAGACGGTCGAGAGCCGGTCTCTGGAGCAAGGACCTGTGATCCGCGTCAGGAATGAGGTGAGCGTCCGTCCTGGCGAGCAGTCCCCAGCCCGCTGTGAGGTCGGTGTCTCCCGGCGCCAGCGAGGCGGCGGCGCGGAACAGGGTCACCCTCCCGCCATAGGGGCGCGGCTGATAGCTGTGTAAGGCGGTCAGGGTGCGACGGAACAGATCGAAGCGCTCCCGCACCCAGGGTTTGCTCACACCCGGCGGCAGCACTCCCTCGGTCCGCGCCAGCTCCATCAGGCGGTCGAGCCCGGTCTCGACGTCCAGCCCTTCGAGAAGAGTCCGGATCGATTCTTCGGGGTGCGCGGAGAGACCTCCGAGGGCCGCGAACAGAGTCAGCAGTAGCGTGTCGCCCACGTCTTCGCTGCGTCCTTCCGGGGGTGACGGCGGATCGAACATGGTCAGGTGCGAGGTGGCACCTCCCGCGCTTTCGATCTGCCGTGCCATCTCGTAGGCCATGACCGCTCCGGACGACCAGCCGGCCAGCAGCCAGGGACCTTCGGGCTGGACCTCGCGCACCGCCTCCAGGTAGCTCGCCGCCAGGTCTTCCATCCGGGCCGGATGATGACCGTTACCGGTCGCGCCGGGCGGGACGGCTTGCAGGCCGTAGACCGGACGCTCCTCCCCGACCTTCTGCGCTAGCGCCACGTAGTCGAAGACGTCTCCACCCGCCGGGTGGACCAGGAACAGGGGACGGCCCGCGCCTCCCGGATGCAGGCGCACCAGCGCGGAGCGCCGCACCGGCGCTCCCTGGATCGCTGCGGCCAGATGTTCCACGGTCGGCGCCTCGAACAGGGCGGAGAGGGGGAGCTTCACACCGAAGTCGTGCTCGATGCGCGCCATCAGGCGCACGGCCAGCAAGGAGTGGCCGCCGAGGGTGAAGAAGTCGTCGGCGACCCCGACCCGGTCCCCCGCAGGGACACCGAGCACGTCCGACCAGAGGCCGGCCAGAAGCTCTTCGACCGGCGTCCGCGGTGCCACGAAGCTCTCCGCGGAGCCCGGCTGCCCGGGAGCCGGGAGGGCCTTTCGATCCACCTTGCCATTCGGGGTGAGGGGGAGCGCGGCGAGCACCACCAAGGCGGCGGGCACCATGTGGGCGGGGAGCCGTTCGCTCAACGATTGGCGCAACGCGTCGGCGGCGGCATCACCGGTCACGTACGCCACCAGCCGTCTCTCTCCAAGGGTGTCCTCACGCGCGACCACGACCGCCTCACGGACCCCTTCCAGCGCCGACAATGCCGCTTCGATCTCCCCGAGCTCGATGCGGAAGCCGCGGATCTTGACCTGATGGTCCAGGCGGCCGAGGAATTCAATCTCGCCGTCGGGCCGGCGGAACGCCAGGTCTCCCGTGAGGTACAGCCGCTCGCCGGGGTGCGCGGCGAACGGATGCGGCACGAAGCTCGCGGCCGTGCGGTCCGGCCGGGCCAGATAGCCTCGCGCCAATCCCGGGCCTCCCAGGCAGAGCTGGCCGGCGACCCCGGCCGGGACCGGGTTTCCGCGGATGTCCAGAACGTGCGCCTCCATCCGTGGAATCGGCCGGCCGATCGGCAGGCGCTCCCCGTGGTCGTAGAGCTTCACCGTGGTGGCGACCGTCGCCTCGGTCGGGCCGTAGGCGTTCCACAGCCGCCGCCCGGCCGCCCAGGACCGCGCCAGCTCTACCGGGCAGGCCTCGCCGCCCACGATCAGGTTTTTGAGCCCGGGAAGGTCGGCTGGCGACAGGGTCGCCAGCACGGTCGGTGGGAGCAGCGCGGCGGTGCTCTGCCGTAGCAGGGCCGTCAGCTCGTCCGCGGAGAGCCGCCGCTCGCGGGGGCCGAGGACCAGTGTGGCGCCGGCTCCGAAGGCCATGGAGATTTCCCAGGCCGAGGCGTCGAAGCTGAGCGACGCGAACTGCAAGACACGATCGCCGGGTGTGAGATGGAAGAGGCGCCGCTGGGCGTCCGCCAGATGGCTCCATCCGCAGTGATGGATCATCACGCCTTTCGGCCGGCCGGTCGAGCCCGAGGTATAGATCACGTAGGCCAGGCTGTCGGGCGCGGTGGTTTGCGGCAGACGGCCCGCTTGGCCGGCATCATCTTCATCCAGGAGCACGACCGTCGCCGAGGTCTCCGGCAGCGCGCCGAGCAGCCGTTCCTCGGTGAGGAGCACCGGGAGGCGGGAGTCCTCGATCATGTAGCCGAGGCGCTCCCGCGGATACGCCGGGTCGAGCGGTAGGTACGCCGCGCCGGCCTTGAGAATGCCCAGCACGGCGGCGATCATCGCGGGCGAGCGCTCGGCGCAAAGCCCGACCCGGGAATCGATCGTCACGCCGAGAGCCCGCAGGCGGTGGGCGAGACGGTTTGCGCGGGCGTCGAGATCGGCGTAGGTCAGGACCTCCTCCGGCGCGGCGACCGTGAGAACGGCAACGGCCTCCGGCGCGCGGTCCACCCAGTTTTCGAACGTCTCGACCAGGGAGACGTCCGGCGCCGCCTCGGCGGCGGTCGCCTCGATCCGCACCTGATGAAGCTCGGCGTCCGACAGCACGGGAAGGTCCGCCAGGGGCCGGCCGGGTTCGGACACCGCACCCGCGAGCAGCCGCTCGAAGTGGACGATCAGACGGTCGATGGTTGTGGCATCGAACAGAACGGTGGCATATTCGATCGCTCCGGCCACGGTGCCGCTCTGCTCCGCGAGGCTGATCGAGAGATCGAATTTCGCCGTCGTCGCCACCTCGCTCACCCGCTCCAGGCGCAGGCCCGGAATCTCCAGGCTCTCCGCCGGAGCATTCTCAAAAGCGAACACCACCTGGAACAAGGGGGGACGGGAGAGGTTCCTCTCCGGAGCCAGCTCCTCGACCAGCTTTTCGAACGGCAGGTCCTGATGCGCGTAGGCCGCCAGCGCCTTCTCCCGTGTCCGACCGAGAAGCTCGCGGAACGAGGATTCTTCAGAAAGGTCAACGCGGAGCACCAGCGTGTTGACGAAAAATCCGATCAATCCTTCGATCTCCACCCGGTTGCGGCCGGCGATGGGCGAGCCCACGGCGAGATCGTCCTGTCCGCTGTACCGGGCCAGCAGGGTCTGGAAACCGGCGAGGAAGACCATGAAGAGCGTCGCCCCCTCGCGCCGGGCGAGTGCCTCCAGCGGTCGAGTGAGCACGGCGGGCAGCCGCACCGGCCGCGCCGCGCCAACGAAGCTCTGCACCGCGGGCCGCGGCCGATCGGTGGGCAGCTCCAGATGTGGAGGCAGGTCCGCGAGCTTCCGGCGCCAGAAGGCAATCTCCCGCTCCAGGGCCTCGCCGGCCAACCAGGCGCGTTGCCAGACCGCGAAATCCGCGTATTGCACCGGCAGCTCCGGCAATGGCGACGGCCTGCCTGCGGCAAATGCTGCGTAGAGCGCCGCCAGATCGCGCGCCAGGATGCCGGCCGACCAGCCGTCGCCCGCGATGTGGTGCAGGACCAGCGTGAGGAGGTGCTCTGTCGCGCCAAGGCGCAGCAGCACGGCGCGCAGGAGTGGGCCCCGATTGAAATCACCGAGATCGAAGGGGCGGGCGGCCTCCGCCGCTGCCAGATTCAGGGCCGCGGGCGCGCGTTCACACGGCGGCAATCCCGCCAGATCCACCAGTGGCAGAACAAACGGTGCCGCCGGCTGGATCACCTGCACCGGCTCGCCCTCTACCGTTGTAAAGACCGTTCGCAGCGCCTCGTGACGGCGCACGATCTCGCCGAAGCAGAGCGCCAGCACCGCGGGGTCGAGCGGCCCTTCGATGCGCAGGGTCAGCGGCATGTTGTAGAGCGGGCTGCCCGGCCGGAGCTGATCGAGGAACCAGAGCCGTTGCTGGGCGAACGATAGAGGCAGAGGACCTTCGCGGAGGACCGGGACCAACGGCGGAGCTTGCGTGCCCGCGCCGGTTCGGCGAGCAGCTTCAACCCGGGCCGCGAGGCTGGCGAGCGCCGGGGCCTCGAAAAGATCGCGCAGTGGCAGCTCGACACCGAAGGCGCCGCGCAGGCGGGACATCACCCGCGTCGCCAGCAGCGAGTGCCCGCCAAGCTCGAAGAAGTTGTCGTTCGCGCCGACCCGCTCGACACCGAGCAGCTCGGCCCAGATGCCGGCGAGGATCTCTTCGACCGGCGTCCGCGGCGCGACATGGCTCTCCTCGGCGCTTTGCGTCTCCGGCGCCGACAGGGCCTTCCGGTCCAGCTTGCCGTTGGGGGTGAGGGGCAGGGCCTCCAGCAGCACGAAGGCGGCGGGCACCATGTAGTCCGGCAACCGCTCTTGCAGTTGCTCGCGGAGAGAGCGTTGGGCGACGTCGCCCGTCACATACGCCACCAGCCGCCGGTCCCCGAGGGTGTCCTCGCGCGCGACGACAACCGCGTCGCGCACGCCGGAGAGGGCCGCCAGCGCCGCCTCGATCTCTCCCAGCTCGATGCGGAAACCGCGCACCTTGACTTGGTGATCTAGCCGGCCCAGGAACTCCAGGGTGCCATCCGCCAGCCACCGCGCGAGATCTCCCGTGCGATACAGGCGCGCCCCCGGCTCGGCGCTCCACGCATCCGGCACGAAGACCTCGGCCGTGCGCGCCGGCAGGCCGAGATAGCCGCGTCCGACACCGCGTCCCGCCACGCACAGCTCACCGGCGGCGCCTTGCGCCGTCGGCCGCAGCCGGGAGTCGAGCACGGAGATGCGGGTGTTGGCGACCGGCCTGCCGATCGGCAGGGCAGGCGCCTGCCGGAGACCGGTCCTGGCGGTCAGATCGATTTGATAGTGCGTCACGTCGTCGGAGCACTCGGTCGGGCCATAGGCGTTGAGCAGGCGGGTGTGCGGCGCCAGCTCCAGCCAGCGGCACGCGAGATCTGGCGCGCAGGCCTCGCCGGTCACGATCAGCCAGTGCAGACCGGAGAGATCGCCGGCATCGCCTGCCGTAGCCAGGAAGTCCAGGATGCCGCTCAGCAGGGAGGGGACCACTTCGAGCACGGTGATCCGCTCGCGGGCGACGAAACGCAGCAGCAGCGCTGGATCGTGGACCGTCGCCGGGCTGGCGATATGTACGCTGCCACCGACCAGAAGCGGGGCCAGAAACTGCCAGATCGAAATGTCGAAAGACTGCGAGGCCGTTTGCGCGACCCGGCTGCCCGGTTCGAGACCCAGGTCCGCCACCTTGGCCCAAAGGTGATTGATCATGCCGCCGTGGGTCACCATCGCCCCCTTGGGCCGGCCGGTCGAGCCCGAGGTGTAGATGATGTAGGCCAGGCACTCGTCCCCAGCATCATTCCGGAAACTTTCGAATCCAGGATCGGCTCCAGTCTCGTTCACCTGCGTCACCACAGGCAGTCCGTCCGGGATGGGCAGGCGGCCGCGCAGCTCCTCCGCGCAGAGGAGCGCCGCCAGGCCGGAGCTGTCGAGCAGGAAGGCCAGGCGCTCTCGCGGGGAGTCGAGATCGAGGGGTACGTACACGGCGCCGGCCGCGAGGACACCGAGAAACGCGGTGAGAAAGTGGAGATCGCGCTCCAGGGCCACACCGATGCGGCTTTCCGGGCCGCAGCCCAGCCCGGCCAGATGCCGCGCCAGGCGTCTGGCGCGGGCGTCGAGCTCGGCGTAGGTGAGGGTCTCGCCTTCGAACGTGGCAGCCGGCGCCTGCGGCGTGCTCGCCACCTGCGCCGCGAAGAGACGGTAGAAGAGAACCCCTTGTGAGAAGGGGACCCGCGTATCGTTCCACTCGGCGAGCATCTGGTGACGTTCGACGGCCGAAAGGAGAGGCAGCTCCGCAAGCACTCGCTCCGGCGCGGCCAGGCCCGCGGTGAGCAATCTCTCGTACTGATCGATCAAGCGTTCGATCGTCGTGGCATCGAACAGATCGACGGCGTACTCGAACGCACCGGCCAAACCACCCTCGTGCTCCTGAAGACTCAGCTCGAGATCGAATTTTGCCGTCGTCCCCGCTCCGCTCACCGGCCGCAGGCGCAGACCCCGGACCTCCGCGCTCTCGGCCGGAACGTTTTGCAGCGCGAACATCACCTGGAACAGGGGCGTATGCGCCAGGCTCCTCTCCGGCGCCAGCTCCTCGACCAGTTTTTCAAACGGCACGTCCTGATGCGTGTAGGCCGCCAGTGTCGTCGATCGCACCTGCCCGAGAAGCTCACGGAACGAAGGCTCTTCAGAAAGATTGCCGCGCAGCACCAACGTGTTGACGAAGAATCCGATCAGTCCCTCGATCTCCACCCGGTTGCGGCCGGCGATGGGTGTGCCCACCGCGAGATCCTCCTGGCCGCTGAAGCGTGCCAGCAGGGCCTCGAATCCGGCCAGCAGCACCATGAAGAGCGTCGCTCCTTCGCGCCGGGCCAGAGCCTGGGCCTGGCGTGTCAGCCCGGCCGCAAGCCGGACGCGCCGTGAGGCACCGCGAGAGCTTTGCGCGGCCGGCCGCGGGCGGTCGGTGGGGAGCGCGAGCAGCGGAGGCAGGCCGGCGAGCTGTTGCCGCCAGAAGGAGATCTCGCGCTCCAGAATCTCGCCGCGCAGCCAGGAGCCTTGCCACAACGCGAAGTCCGCGTACTGCACCGGCAACTCGGGCAAGGGGGAGTCCGGCGCCGCATAGAGCGCCGTGATCTCGCGGACCAGAATGCCGAGCGACCAGGCGTCGCTGACGATGTGATGCATCGTCAACGCAAGAATGTGATCGCTCGCCGCCAGCCGCAGGAGCACGCCGCGGAGCAGCGGATCCCGCTGGAGATCGAACGGGCGATGGGCCTCGTCCTGGGCGAGAGTGAGCGCCTGCCGTTCCGGATCCGGCAGCCGTGACAGGTCCACCAGCGGCACGAGGAAAGGCTCCGCCGGTTGGATTACCTGCACCGGCGTGCCTTCCTGCACAGTAAAGACGGTGCGCAGTGATTCGTGACGACGCACGATCTCGCCGAGACACAGGCCCAGAGCATGACAGTCCAGCGGCCCTTCGATCCGCAGTGCCACCGGCATGTTGTACAGCGGGCTGCCCGGTTCGAGCTGATCGATGAGCCAGAGGCGCTGCTGCGCAAACGAGAGGGGCAGGGGACCATTCCGGGGCGCCCGGACCAGTGGAGGAGTCTTGTTGTGCACGCCGGCACGGAGCGCCGACTCGACCCGCGCCGCGAGATCGGACAGCGCCGGCGCCTCGAACAGATCGCGCAGCGGCATCTCGATCCCGAACGCCTCACGCACGCGGGAGAGCACCCGCGTCGCGAGCAGCGAGTGGCCTCCAAGATCGAAGAACCGGTCGGCGATCCCGATCCGTTCGCGGCCGAGGACCTCGCCCCAGATGCCGGCAAGGGTCTCTTCGACCGGCGTCCGCGGCGCCTGGTAGCTCGACGAAAACTCTTGCTGATCCGGAGCCGGCAGTGCCTTGCGGTCCACCTTGCCATTGGGCGTGAGCGGCAGGGCATCGAGCGCCACGAAGACAGCCGGTACCATGTAGTCGGGCAGCCGATCGCCGAGAGCCCGGCGCAGATCCTCGCCGGGTGCCTCGCCGACCACATAAGCCACCAGCCGGTCCTTGCGCGCCACCACGACGGCCGCGCGGACTCCGGGTTGCTCGGTCAAAACCGTTTCGATCTCGCCCAGCTCGATGCGGAATCCACGGATCTTGATCTGATGATCGATCCGGCCCAGCACCTCCATCCGCCCGCCGGGCAGATGACGGGCCAGATCGCCCGTGCGGTACAGGCGGCCGCCGGTCGCGAAGGGGTCCGGCAGGAAGCGCTCTGCTGTCAGATCCGGCCGGCCCGGATAGCCCCGAGCCAGGCCCGCGCCGCCGATCCACAGCTCGCCGGGGACTCCGAGAGGTACGCTGTGGAGCTGCCGGTCGAGCAGATGGATCTGTGTCGCGTCGATCGGCTGGCCGATCGAGACCGGCCCGGCCTCACCGGGCCGGATGCGCGCGGTGGCCGACCAGACCGTGGTTTCGGTGGGTCCGTAGAGGTTCCACAGCTCGCCGGTGCACACGGCGAGAGACGCGGCCAGATCGCGCGGCAGCGCCTCGCCGCCGCAGAGCGCCTTGAGATGGGGATCGCCCGTCCATCCCGTGTCGAGCAGCATCCGCCAGGTCGCCGGGGTGGCCTGGAGCACGTCGATTCCCGATCGATCGAGGCGGGAAGCGAGCCACGCGCCGTCCGCGGCTTCCGCCCGGCTGGCCAGCTCGACGCAGCCGCCGCTCGTCAGGGGGAGGAAGATCTCCAGGGCCGCGATGTCGAACGAGAGCGAGGTGACCGCAAGCAGACGTTCCCCCACGGCGAAGCCCGGCGCCCGGCGCATCGAGGCGAGAAAATTGATCAACGCTTCGTGTGACACGCCCACGCCCTTGGGACGACCCGTCGAGCCCGAGGTATAGAGAATGTAGGCGAGCCGGCGTCCGTCTCCGGCAGGCAATGGATCAATTTGCGGTGGATCGTCGTCCAGGCCGCGCAGAAACTCCTCGGTGATCAGCACCTGCGGCCGGGCGTCTTCGAGCACGAAGGCCAACCGCTCGTGCGGATAGCCGGGATCGAGCGGCACGTAGGCGGCTCCGGCCTTGAGCACGCCGAGGAGGGCCACGATGAGATCCAGGGAGCGTTCGAGAGCCACGCCGGCGCGGCTCTCCGGACCGCATCCCAGCCCGCGGAGATGGAGCGCCAGCCGTTCCGCGCGGGCGTCGAGAGCGGCGTAGGTCAGAGCCTCCCCGGCGAATGTGACAGCAAGCGCGTCCGGTGTCGAAGCAGCCCAGGCTGCGAAAAGCTCATGCAGGAGAAATCCCGGCGACTTTTCGACAGCCGTGTCGTTCCACTCGGCGAGGAGCTGATGGCGCTCGGCGGCGGTGAGGAGGGGCAGATCCTGAAGCGTCCGCTCCGGCTCTTCGGAGATCCCGGCCAGCAGCGTGGCAAGATGCCCAAGCAGGCGCCGCGCCGCATCTTCGTCGATGCGGGCGCGGTCGGTCCGCACCAGCAGGGAGATCTGCTCTCCCACCGCGAGGCTCAGATTGATCGGATAATTGGTGCTCTCGAAGGCGCGCAGGTTGCCGATCCGCAGGCTGTTGGAATCCCCCTCTTTCCCTGCTTCAACCTTGGGATAGCTCTCGAACACATAGAGCGTCTCAAACAGCGGCGAGCCGGCGGGCACCTCGCTCCAACGCTGGATCTCAGGCAGCGGCGCATGCTCGAATTCACGCCAGGCGAGCTGGCGCTCCTGGAGACGTTGCAGCCAGGGGGCCAGCGGCTCGGCGCCGTTCACCCGCACCCGCGCCGGCAGGGTGTTGATGAACAGACCGACCATGGATTCGACCCCGGGCAGGGCCGCAGGGCGGCCGGAGACTACGTTGCCGAAGACCACGTCCTCGTCGCCGCCATAGCGGCTCACCAGCACGGCCCAGGCGCCGAGAGTGACGGTCTGCAACGTCAGCTTGTGCTGTGCCGCCAGGGCCTGGAGCTTCTCCGTAACCTCGTGGGACACCTGGATCTTGTGCTCGCCATATCCGGAAGATTCTTCAGCCCTCACCGGATGGTCGATGCCGAAGGCATTGGGAGCCGTGAACCCCGCGAGCTCGCCACGCCAGAACAGCTCCGCCCGCGATGGGTCCTGCTTGCGCAGCCAGACGACGTAGTCGCTGAACGGCCGCACCGGGGGTAATGTCGGCGATTCGCCTTCCCGCAGAGCTGAATAGACAGATTGCAGCTCATGGACCAGGAGAGGGAGCGACCAGCCGTCGGTCAGCAGATGGTGAGAGGTCCAGATGAACCCATGCTCGCGGTCGAGGCGGATCAGGGAGAACCGCATCAGCGGCGCGTCGCCCAAGGGGAGCGGCGTGTGCCGATCGCGCTGCCGCAGCTCTTCGAAGCGATCACGTTGCTCGTCCGTTGGCAGGCCGCGCCAGTCCAACTCCTGCCAGGGGAGAGAGACGCTCTTCCGCACCGCTTGCCGCGGCTCGTCCAGCCCTTCCCAGAGGAACGCCGTGCGCAGCACTGCGTGGCGCTCGACGAGCCTCTCCCAAGCCTGCCGGAACAGACCGGCATCGAGATCCGCTTGCAGGGTGCAGGTGACCTGGGTGACGTAGATCCCGGACGCGGGCGCCATCAGGCTATGGAACAGCATGCCGTTCTGGAGCGGTGTCAGGAAGTAGATGTCTTCGACGTTTTTGAGATCTGCCAGCTTCTGCAAGCTGTGTTCGTCGAGCCCGGCCTTGGGGAAGTCCGAAGGGGTGAACACCTCGTCGCTTTCCCGGCTGTGCCGGATCAGCTCCCGCAGTGCCTCGGCATAGCCGGCGGCCAGCCGCTCCACGGTCTCCCGGCGATGGGTCCGCGAGCCATACGTCAGGCTGATTCTGAGCCGGCCCTCGGCCACGATGCCGCCGATCTGCAACAGGTGGGTCCGGTGAGCCCGCGGGCTGCGCATGGGGCCGGCGGAGGCGCTGGACGCCTTGAAAAGAGACAGTGCGTCGGCGGTGCCGTCGACCTGGCCCAGATAATTGAAACTGATTTCGGCTGTCGGAGCCTCGTCCAGAGCACCCGCGAGATGCCGCAGCAAACCGTAGCCGATGCCGCGCTCGGGCACGGCGCGCAATCGTTCCTTGATGTGCACCAATGCATCGCCCGGTCCCGCGTCGCCCGCCTCCAGGGCGATCGGGTAGACGGTGGTGAACCAGCCCACGGTGCGCGACACGTCGAGCTCGTCGACATCGCCCACCGGCTCGCGACCGTGCCCTTCCAACTCCACCCGCAGGCGCGAGGAGCCGGTCCAGCCCGCCACCGCCCGGGCCAGAGCGCTGAGCAGCGCCTCGTCCACGTGGGTGTGGTACACCACCGGCAAGGTCTGGAGCAGATCCGCGGTCTCTTCGCGGCTGAGCGCAAAAGAGACCGAAGCTTCGTCTCCCACGAGAGAGCTTTCTGAGAAGTCCACCGGCAGGCGGGGCACGGAAATCTGAGCGGTCCGGTTCCAGAAATCCAACTCGCGGGCGATGACCTCCGAGTGCGCGTGAGCGGCCAGACGACGCGCCCATTTCTGAAAAGACGCCGTCTTGGATGGCAAGACGGGGGCCAGCCCGCGTTCGGCCTGGCGGTACGCCGTTTCCAGGTCTTCCAGCAACAGGCGCCAGGAGACACCGTCCACTACCAGGTGGTGGATGATCCAGAGGAGCCGTGCCGGCTGGAACAGGCAGAGGCGGGTCAGCGGACCGGCCGTGAGATCGAAGCCCGCCTGGAGCGCAGCGGCGGCCTGCTCGAAAGCCTCCTCCCGGCGCGGCGCCGGCAAGCCTGCCAGGTCGACGCGATGGAAAGGCGTCACCGGCTCGGCCGGCGCGTTCTCTTGCTTTCCGTCGCGATCGAACCGCATGCGCAAGGCGTCGTGGTGCTCCACCACAGTGGCCACAGCGCGCTCCAGGAGCGCATGATCGAGCGGCTCCAGCGACTCCAGCAGGATGGCCAGATTGAAGTGGTGCGGGTCGGCAAAACTCTGCGCGAAGAACCAGCGCTGGACCGGAGTGAGAGGCACCTCCCCGGACACCGGCCCCTGCCCGGCCGCGGCGGCGGATTCCATCGTGGTGGCGTGGCGGGCGAGCGCGGCCACGGTCTGGTGCTCGAAGATCTGCCGTACCGTGAAGCGCAGACCGCTCTGCTGCGCCCGGGCCACGATCTGGACGGAGAGGATCGAATCGCCACCCAGCTCGAAGAAGTTGTCGTTCACCCCCACGCGGGGCAGGCGGAGGACCTGCGCCCACACCGCCGCCAGGATCTCCTCCGCGCGGGTGCGCGGCGCCACGTATCGGGCCGCGCGGGCCGCCGCACCGAGGGCCTCCGGCTCCGGCAGGGCCTTGCGATCGATCTTGCCGTGCGGGTTCAAGGGGAGAGCCGCGAGCGTCACGAAGGCCGCGGGCACCATGTAGTCCGGCAGAGCTGCGCTGACGGCGCGCCGTAGCTCATCAACCGGCGGAGCCTCACCCTCCGGCACAAGGTAGGCGACAAGGCGCCGGTTTCCCGGGCCGGAGCCGTCGTGGACGACGACGACGGCTTCGCGGATGCGCGGGTGGGCCGTCAGGACTGCCTCGATCTCTCCCGGCTCGATGCGGAAACCCTTTACTTTGACCTGCTGGTCGAGACGGCCGAGGAATTCGAGAGAGCCGTCCGCCAGGCGCCGCGCCCGGTCGCCGGTGCGGTAGAACCGCCCGCCGTTGCTCGGAACATATTTCTCGGCGGTCAGCTCGGCCCTGCCCAGATAGCCACGGGTCACCCCGGCGCCGCCGATCCACAGCTCGCCCGGCACACCCGCCGGCACCAACGTCCCATGCCGGTCGCAGACGTGGAGCACGGCGCCCGCGAACGGCCGGCCGAGCAGGGGCCGCACCGGTTCGGACTGCACCGGATGGGCCGCACAGACGATGCTCCCTTCGGTCGGCCCGTAGAGCACCCACACCCGGGCCGCCGGGAAAGTCGCCCGCAGGTCCTCCAGCAGGTCGGCCGGCACGGCATCGCCGCCGACGAACACTGCACGGATCGGTGACGTTGTTCCGCGCCGCCGCAATGACTCGACGATCTCCCGCATCAGTGCCGGTACGGCGTGCAGGCAGGTCAGCTCACTCAGGTGATCGACCAGAAGCTCTACGTCGAGCACCGGCTGCTGAGGGAAAAGCAGCGCCGTGCCGCCGGTGAGAAGCGGAGACAGTAGCTCAAAAAGTGAAATATCGAACGTGGAGCGCGCCAGACAGGGCATGCGGTCGCCGGTTGAGAAACCGAACACTCCTCGAGTGGCGGCGAGGGTGGATGCGAGCATGCCGTGCGCGACCTGCACCGCCTTGGGCCGGCCGGACGTGCCGGAGGTGTAGATCAGATAGGCCAGTTGGAAACCCAAAGCAGGGGAGGGGCTTGCCCCCTCCCGGGAGGGCGGAGGAGCCGGAGGAGTCGGGAGTAGGACGATGTGGGCGCTGTGGGGAGGGAGGCTCGCGAGAAGGTGCGGCTGGGTGACCAGCACCGCGGCCCCCGAATCCTCCAACAGCAAGGCCAGCCGTGCCGGCGGATAGGAAGGATCCAATGGGAGATAGACGCCACCGGATTCGAAAATCCCCAGGATCCCCACCGCCAGCTCCGGCGAAGGCTCGACGCACAAGCCCACCGGAACCTCCGGCCCGACCCCTGACGCGCGCAGGCGGGCGGCCAGATCCTTCGCTTGGCGGTCCAGCTCTCTATAGGTGAGAGCCGACCCGGAGTCTCCAGCGAACGCTACGGCCACCGCATCCGGCGTCTCCCGCGCCTGCGCCGCGAAAAGCTCCACCACTCCCGGAGCCCCCTCTGGAGACAAAACTGCCCCCGTGTCGTTCCATTCGACTCGAAGCTGGTGCTGCTCGGCGTCCTGAAGCAGCGCCAGCTCCGTCGCCGGAAAGTCCGGTGCCGCCGTCGTCGAGACAAGCAGCCGCTCGAAATATCCGGCCAGACGATCAATGGTCGCGGCATCGAACAGATCGGTGGCGTATTCGATCGCTCCGATCACCTCACCCTCCAGCTCCTGGAGATTGAGCGACAGATCGACCTTCGCCATCGTTCCGGTCCGGCGCAGCGGCTGCAACCGCAGACCCCGGATCTCCAGGCTCTCGACCGGTGCGTTCTGCAACGCGAACATCACCTGGAACAGGGGAGAGTGGGCGAGACTTCTCTCCGGGGCCAGCTCGTCGACCAGTTTTTCGAACGGCATATCCTGATGCAGGTAGGCCGCCAGCGCGGTCTCTCGCACCCGGCCGAGCAGCCCGGCAAACGAAGGTCCATCTGTCAGATCGCAACGCATCACCAGCGTGTTGACGAAGAGCCCGATCAGCCCTTCGATCTCCACTCGGTTGCGTCCGGCGATGGGGGAGCCCACGGCGAGATCATCCTGATCGCTGATACGCGCCAGCAGGGTCTGGAAGCCGGCTAGGAGCACCATGAAGAGCGTCGCCCCCTCCCGCCGGGCGAGAGCCTGCAATTGTCGGGTGAGCGCGGCCGCCAACCGCACCGGCCGCGACGCGCCGCGGAAACTTTGCGCTGCGGGCCGCGGACGGTCGGTGGGGAGCTCCAGGAGAGGCGGCAGACCGGCGAGCTGCCGGCGCCAGAAGGCGATCTCGTTGTCCAGGACTTCGCCGGCCAGCCAAGAGCGCTGCCAGACCGCGAAATCCGCGTATTGCACCGGCAGCTCCGGCAACGGCGAAACCTGGCCTACTGCGAACACCGCATAGAGAGCCGCGACCTCGCGGACCAGGATGCCCATCGACCAGCCGTCGCTTGCGATGTGATGCATCGTCAGCGCCACGACGTGGTCGTCTTCCGCAAGGCGCAGAAGCATGGCTCGCAGCAGCGGATCGCGTGCGAGATCGAAGGGACGCCCGGCCTCTTCCTGAACCAGAGATTGCCACGCGTCCGGAACGCCTCTCAGATCCACCACAGGCAGCACGAACGGCTCCGCCGGTTGAATCATCTGCGTCGGGGCTCCCTCCACCGAGACGAAGACCGTGCGCAGCGCTTCATGCCGGCGCACGATTTCGGTGAGGCAGAGCGCAAGAACACTGATGTCCAACGGCCCTTCGACGCGCAGCGCCACCGGGACGTTGTAGAGCGGGCTGCCCGGTTCGAGCTGATCGATGAACCACAGGCGCTGCTGGGCAAACGACAGAGCCAGGGGACCACGGCTCAGCTCAGCCATAGGCTCCAGCGGTGGAATCGCCTGGCCCGTACCAGCTCTGAGAATCGCTTCGACGCGGATCGCGAGGTCCGCCAACCGGGGAGCTTCGAACAGCTCACGCAGCGGCATCCCGACGCCGAACGCGCTGCGCAGGCGCGACATCACCCGCGTCGCCAGCAGCGAATGGCCGCCCAACTCGAAAAAGTGATCGTTCGCGCCCACCCGCTCCAGGCCGAGCACCTCAGCCCAGATCCCGGCGAGAACCTCTTCGACCGGCGTCCGTGGTGCCTCGTGGCGCTCTTTCGTCTTCGGCCGGTCCGGCGCCTGGACGAGCTGAGTGCGTTCAGCCTCTCCCAGCAGCGGCAGATCGAAGACGGAGCCGTCCGTCCCGGCCGCGGCGAGCAGCCGCTCGAAGTGCCCGATCCACCGGTCGATCGTCGCGGCGTCGAACAGATCGGTGGCGTATTCGATCTCGCCGGCCAGCTCGCCGCCGTGCTCCCCGAGGTTGAGCGAGAGATCGAATTTCGCCGTCTTTGCCGTTCCGCCCGCGACAGGGTGCAGCCGCAGGTCCCGGATCTCCAGGCTCTCCGCGGGAGCGTTCTGCAGCGCGAGCATCACCTGGAACAACGGCGCGTGCGCGAGGCTCCTCTCCGGCGCAAGCTCCTCGACCAGCCTTTCGAACGGCACGTCCTGGTGCCGCCAGGCGGCGAGCGCCGTCTCCCGCACCCGCGCGAGCAGCTCGCGGAATGAAGGCTCGCCGGAAAGGTCGCCGCGCAGGACGAGCGTGTTGACGAAAAATCCGATCAATCCTTCGATCTCCACCCGGTTGCGGCCCGCGACGGGGGAGCCCACCGCGAGGTCGCCCTGCCCGCTGAGGCGCGCCAGCAGGCTCTGGAAGCCGGCCATGAGCACCATGAAGAGCGTCGCTCCCTCGCGCCGGGCGAGAGCCTGCAACTGGCGGGTGAGACCGGCGGGCAGCGCGACCGGCCGCCTCGCGCCCCGGAAGCTCTGTACCGCCGGCCGCGGCCGATCGATGGGCAGATCGAGGACAGGCGGGAGGCCGGCGAGCTGTTGGTGCCAGAAGCTGATCTCGTCGTCCAGCACCTCGCCGGCCAGCCAGGATCGTTGCCAGACCGCGAAATCCGCGAACTGCACCGGCAGCTCCGGCAACGGCGACGGTCTTCCTTCGACGAATATCGGATAAAGCGCCGCAATCTCGCGGATCAGAATGCCCATCGACCACCCGTCGCTCACGATATGGTGCAGGGTCAGCACCAGCACGTGGTCCTGCTTGGCAAGGCGCAGCAGCACTGCGCGCAGCAGCGGACCGCGCGCGAGATCAAACGGGCGATGGGCCTCTTCCTGGGCGAGGGCGAGAGCGTGCCGATCCGACTGATCCGACCGATCGGACAGATCCACCATGGGCAGGGAGAAAGGCTCCGCCGGCTGAATCACCTGCTCCGGCGCGCCGTCCCGCTCGGCGAACACAGTGCGCAGGGCTTCGTGGCGGCGCACGATCTCTCCGAGGCTGAGCGCCAAGGCCGCGACGTCGAGCGGCCCTTCAGCCCGCAGCGCTCCGCTGACGTTGTAGAGCGGACTGCCGGGATCGAGCTGATCGATGAACCACAGGCGCTGCTGCGCGAAGGAGAGGGGCAGGGGACCCTCGCGATTCACGGCCACCAGCGGCGGTACGGGCCGGACGGTGCCGGTTTCGAGCGCCATTTCGATCCGCGCCGCGAGATCGGCCAGGATCGGGGCCTCGAAAAGATCGCGCAGCGGCACCTCGACGCCGAAGACGCTGTGCAGGCGCGACGTCACCCGCGTCGCCAGCAGCGAGTGGCCGCCCAGCTCGAAAAACTGATCGTTCGCGCCGACCCGCTCCACGCCGAGAAGCTCGGCCCAGATGTTCGCAAGGACCTCCTCGACCGGCGTCCGCGGCGCCTGCCAGACGGTCGTCGTCGCCGCTTCGGGAGCCGGCAGGGCCTTCTTGTCCACCTTGCCGTTCGGCGTGAGGGGGAGCGCCGAAAGCTTCACGAAGACGGCGGGGATCATGTGGTCCGGCAGCCGCTCCTGGAGCCGCGCGCGCAGCGTATCGACCGCGACCTCCCCCGCAACATAAGCGATCAATCGACTCTCCCGCACGACGACTGCCGCTTGGCGGACTCCGGGCACCGCGGCGAGCGCCGCCTCAATCTCTCCGGGCTCGATGCGAAAACCTCTGACCTTCACCTGGTGGTCGAGACGGCCGAGGAACTCCAGCGTGCCGTCAGCCAGGCGCCGCACCCGGTCGCCGCTGCGATAGAAACGCGCGCCGTCGACCGGCACGAACTTCTCCGCGGTCAGCCCGGAACGGCCCAGATAGCCGCGAGCGACACCCGAGCCGCCGATCCAGAGCTCGCCTGGTATGCCCGGCGGCAGCAGATCTCCCCGCTCGCCGCGGACGTGGAGCACGGCACCGGCGAGCGGCCGGCCGAGCAGCGTACGCATCGACACGGGGGATTGGGGGACCGGATGCGCCGCGCAGACGATGGTCGCCTCGGTCGGGCCGTAGAGGACCCATACCTGCGCGGCCGGGAAGGTCGCTCGCAGGTCCTCCAGCAGATCGGCCGGCACGGCGTCGCCTCCGGTGAAGATTGCGCGCAGCCCGATTTCCCGAGACGTCGTGCGGCGGCGCCGCAACGAGTCGACGATCTCTCGCATCAGCGCCGGCACGGCGTGCAGGCAGGTCAGCTCGCCCAGGCGATCGACCAGGTGCTCCACGTCGAGCGCCGGCCGCAGTGGGAAGAGCACCGCCGTGCCGCCGGTGACGAGCGGCGACAACAGCTCGAACAGGGAGATATCGAACGTGGAGCGCGCCAGGCAGGGCATGCGGTCGGCGGCCGCGAAACCGAACAGACCCCGGGTGGCGGCGAGGGTGGCGGCGAGCATGCCGTGCTCGATCTGCACCGCCTTGGGTTGGCCGGTCGTCCCCGAGGTGTAGATCAGGTAGGCGAGTTGTGATCTGTTCACTCCTCCGGCTCCTCCGCCCACACGGGAGGGGGCAAGCCCCTCCCCTACTTTGGGTAGGAGGACGACGTGTGCGTTGTGGGGCGGAAGGCTCGCGAGATGCTGCGGCAGGGTCACCAGCACCGGCGCACTGGAGTCCCCCAAGATGAAGGCCAGCCGTGCCGGCGGATGGGCAGGGTCCAGCGGGAGATGGACGCCGCCGGATTTGAAGATGCCCAGGATTCCCACCACCAGATCCGGCGAGGGCTCGACACACAGGCCCACCGGTATCTCCGGCCCGACACCGAGTGCCCGCAGGTGGTTCGCCAGGTGTTCCGCCCGGAGATCAAGCTCGCCGTAGGTGAGAGCCGCGCTTTCGAGCACAACGGCCACCGCGTCCGGCGTGCGGCGGCCCTGCGCCTCGAAAAGCTCCACGACACCCATCGGGGAGCCGGTCGCGGTGTCGTTCCATTCGGCGAGGAGCTGGTGGATCTCGGCGTCCACAAGCAACGGCAGGTCCGCCAGGAGCCGGCCCGGATCGGACAGTGCTCCGACGAGTAGCCGTTCGTATTGAACGATCAGGCGCTCGATCGTCGTGGCGTCGAACAGGTCGGTGGCGTGCTCGACCGTGCCGGTCAATCCGTCATTCCCGAGGGAAAGGCTCAGCGAGAGATCGAATTTTGCCGTCGTCCCTATGGTGCTCACGGGTTGAACGCGCAGACCCCGGATCTCCGCGCCTTCGACGGGAGCGTTTTGTAGCGCGAACATCACCTGGAACAAGGACGAGTGGGCCAGGCTCCTCTCCGGCGCCAGCTCCTCGACCAGCTTCTCGAATGGCACCTCCTGGTGTGTATACGCCGCCAGCGCGGTCGCCCAGATCCGCCCGAGAAGCTCGAGGAACGAAGGATCTCCACTCAAATTTCCACGCATCACCAACGTGTTGACGAAGAACCCGATCAGTCCCTCGATCTCCATCCGGTTGCGGCCGGCGACGGGGGTGCCGACCGCGAGATCCTCCTGCCCGCTGGTGCGGGCCAGCAGGGCTTGGAATGCGGCCAGCAGCACCATGAAAGGCGTCGCCCCTTCGCGCCGGGCGAGAGCCTCCGCCTGCCCGGTGATCTCGGACGGCAGCCGCAGGGAGCGCGAGGCGCCGCGGTCGCTGCGGACGGCGGGCCGCGGCCGGTCGGTGGGCAGCTCCAGGAGCGGCGGAAGGTCGGCAAGCTGTCGCCGCCAGAAGGAGATCTCGCGTTCCAGGAGCTCGCCGCGCAACCAGGAGCCCTGCCACACCGCGAAGTCCGCGTACTGCACCGGCAGGTCCGGCAGGAGATCGGACCGGCTCTCAAACAGCGCGGCATAGAGCGCTGTGATCTCGCGGACCAGAATGCCCATCGACCAGCCATCGCTGACGATGTGATGCATCGTCAACGCGAGAATGTGATCGGTTTCGGCCAGCCGCAGCAGCACGCCGCGCAGCAGCGGACCGCGCGCGAGATCAAACGGCCGGCGGGCTTCCTCCTGGGCGAGCACACCGGCGTGCCCGGCCGGGTCAGGCTGGCGCGAAAGGTCGACCAGCGGCAGGAGGAACGGCTGTGCCGGCTGGACCACCTGCACCGGCGCGCCGTCCTGCATGGCGAAGACGGTGCGCAGCGCCTCGTGACGGCGCGTGACTTCGCCGAGGCAGCGGGAGAGTACTTCGGCGCTCAGCGGGCCTTCGATGCGTAGCGCCACCGGCATGTTGTAGAGCGCGCCGCCCGGTTGGAAGCGATCGATGAACCAGAGACGCTGCTGGGCGAACGAGAGCGGTAGCGGACCCTCCCTGGGCACCGGGACCAGAGGCGGAGCCGCGCTGAGGGCACCGGCTCGCAGCGCCGAGTCGACCCGCGCCGCGAGATCGGACAGCGCCGGCGCCTCGAACAGGTCGCGCAGCGGTATCTCGATCCCGAACGCCTCACGAATTCGGGAGAGCACCCGCGTCGCCAGCAGCGAGTGGCCGCCCCGATCGAAAAACCGATCGGAGATTCCGATCCGTTCGAGACCGAGGACCTCGCCCCAGATGCCGGCGAGGGTCTCTTCGATCGGCGTCCGCGGCGCCTGGTAATCCTCCACAAAACCTTGCCAATCAGGAGCTGGAAGAGCTTTCCGGTCCACCTTGCCGTTGGGGGTGAGCGGCAGGGAATCCAATGCCACGAAGACAGCCGGCACCATGTAGTCAGGCAGCCGCTCGCGGAGGGACCTGAGCATCTCGCCGCGTGCCGCATCGCCCACGACATAGGCCACCAGCCGCTCCTCTCGCACGTCCACCACCGCCTCGCGGACTCCGGGCCGCTCGGCCAGCGCCGCTTCGATCTCCCCCAGCTCAATGCGGAAGCCCCGGATTTTCACCTGGCTGTCGCGGCGTCCCTGGAGATCGACCGATCCGTCCGGCAGGTAGCGGCCCAGATCGCCGGTCCGATACAGGCGATCCCCCGGTGTGCCGGTGAACGGATTGGCGACGAAGCGCTCGCGGGTCAACGCTTCATCGTTGAGATATCCGAGGGCGAGATAAGGCGTCCGAATACAGATCTCTCCGAGCTCGCCCACCCCGGCGAGCCGGTCCGCGGCATTGAGCACCAGGAGCTGGACCCCGTCGATCCCCCGGCCCAGCGGAATCCGCTCGCGGTCTCTCGCGGAGACTTCGTGAAAACCCATGCCCTGCGGTGTCTCGGTGGCTCCGTAGTAGTTGACGCACGCACAACCGGGAGCCATCCCTCGCAGTTTTTCGACGGCCCGGCGGTTTAGCACGTCGCCGCCGAAGAACGCGAAGCGAAGGCTTTCCAAAGTGACATCTTGGGATTCACTCAACACTTCGCTCAGGGCCGGCGTGAGATGGGCGACGGTGACCCCTTGCTCCTGCATCCAGTGGACGAAGCGGTCCGGCGAGGTCAGCTCCTCGGGCTCCGGGATGGTGAGCAGCGCACCCAGACAGAGCGGGGTGAACAGATCGCGCAACAGCGGATCGTGGGCGAGCCCGGAGAGCAGGCTGAAGCGGTCGTTCTCAGTGAGAACGAAGCGCTCGCTGTGCCAGGAGATGAAATGGGAGAGGGGGCGATGGCTGCCCAGCACTCCCTTGGGCGTTCCGGTCGAGCCAGAAGTGAAGCTCACCCAGGCGAGATCGTCCGGGCCGGAAGAGCGGCCGGGAGAGCCTCCGGGCAGGCCGGCGAGTCCGCCCGGCAGGGCACGGACGGGACAGCCGGCCGCTCGCAGCCACTCCTCGATTCCCACGGGAAGCGCGCCCGCCGCTTCAATCTGGAGGAAGGCCCGCGGCGCCGTGGCGTCGAGAATTGTGATCAGTCGAGCGGCGGGGTAGGCAGGGTCGAGGATGGTAAAGGCCGCTCCCGCCTTGAGCGTGCCCAGGAGGGCCAGGGGGAGGGGAGCGCTGCGATGGGAATAGACCGCGACCCGGTCACCCGGCAGCACGCCGCGCGCTTGCAGCCAGCCGCTCAGACAATCAGCCGCCGTCTCCAGATCGCCGTAGCTCCATATGCCGTCCCGATCGATCACGGCCGGTCGATCGGGGTGCTGCCGCGCCCGTTCGGCGAATCGCTCGTGGACGGCCCCGGTCCAGACCGGCGGCAGGGGAGCCGCCGGATCGGGCAGCACGGCGCGGGCGGCCGCGGTGACCAGAGAGAAGCGCCCCACCGGCTCCTCCGGCTGCTCCAGCGCTTGTTCTATCAGCAGCGCGAGTTGGGCGAGCAGATCCACCATCCGCCCGGCGTCGAACAGGTCGGCGTTGTAGACCAGATCGATCTCCACGCCGTCCTCTTCGTGGATATAGAAAGTCATATCGAACTTGGAGAGCGGAGCCGCGTCGACCAGGTTTGCGAAAGTCAGACCCGGCAGGTGCATCTCTGCCGGGGGGAGGCTGAGCAGGTTGACCATCACCTGGAACAGCGGGGTCCGCGAGAGATCGCGCGGCTGGGGCAGGCTGGCGAGAACAGCCTCGAAAGGCACGTCCTGGTGCGAATAGGCGCCGAGGGTGACCTCCCGAACGCGTGCCACAAGATCGCGGAAGCCGGGTTCACCGCCCAGATCGGTGCGCAGGACCAGGGTGTTCAGGAAGCAACCGATCAGATTCTCGATCTCGACCGCGCGGCGGCCGGCCACCGGAGCACCGATCAGAATGTCGTCCTGGCCGCTGTGGCGGTGCAGCAGCGCCTGAATCGCGGCGAGCAGCGTCATGAACAGCGTGGCTCCCTGGGTCCGGCCGAAGGCAGCCAGGCGAGCGGCGAGGCCATCAGAAAGAATCAGTGCGCTCCGCCCGCCCCGGTAGGTCTGCACCGGCGGCCGCAGATGGTCGGTGGGCAGGTCCAGCGGAGAAATCTCGCCCGCGAGCCGGTCGAGCCACCAGGCAAGCTGATTCTGCTGGGACGCCGCGACCCGCTTGCGCTGCCAGGCGGCGAAGTCGGCGTACTGGACGGGAAGCTCGGGGAGAGACGATGGTCGGCCCGCAGTGGATGCGGCATAGATCTCTCCGACCTCGCGGACCAGGAGGGTGAACGACCAACCGTCGCAGATGGCGTGATGCAGAACGATCAAAACATGATGGCGCTCTGCGTCGAGCCGGATCAGCGCTGCGTCGAGCAGCGGTCCACGGGCCAGGTCGAAACGGTGGCGGGCGTGCTCCGCGGCCAGCCGCACCGCCTCGGCGCGGCGGATCTCGTCCGGCAGACGGGACAGATCGAGCACCGGCAGATTGATCGGGAGCGACGGAAGGATCTGCTGGTGAAGCTCGCCGTCCACCGCGCGGAACACCGTGCGCAGCACCTCATGGCGCCCGGCCACCGCGTTGAGCGCGGCAGTGAAAGCCGCTACATCGAGACGGCCGGTGAGCGCGAGCGCTCCCGGGATGTTGTAGGTGGGGTTTCCCGGTTCGAGCTGGTCGAGAAACCAGAAGCGCTCCTGGGCGAAGGAGAGGGGCAGGAGGCTCTCCCGCGGCACGGGAGCCAGAGAAGGCGCCGCTCCGCCTTCGCCGGTTCGCATCGCTTCGATCCGGGCGGCGAGATCTGCCAGCCGTGGGGCCAGGAAGAGATCGCGCAGTGGTATCTCGATACAGAAGGCAGTGCGCAGGCGCGACGCCACCCGTGTCGCCAGGAGCGAGTGGCCGCCCAGCTCGAAAAAGTGATCGCTCGCCCCTACCTGTTCGAGCCCCAACACCTCGGCCCAGATGCCGGCGAGGATCTCTTCCACCGGTGTCCGCGGCGTCAGCCAGCCTTCGGCGGAACGTTCCTCCTGCGGTGCCGGAAGAGCTTTCCTGTCCACCTTGCCATTGGGAGAGAGGGGAAGCGCCGCGAGCTTCATGAAGACAGACGGGACCATGTACTCCGGCAATCGCTCGTGCAACGACGCGCGCAATGCATCGACTGCGGCGTCTCCGACGAAGTAGGCGACCAATCGCCCCTCGTGGACGGCGACCACAGCCCGGCTCACCCCGGGGAGTAGGGACAGCTCTGTTTCGATCTCTCCCGGCTCGATGCGGAACCCTCTGACCTTGACCTGCTGATCGAGACGGCCGAGGAATTCGAGCGTACCGTCCGCCAGACGGCGTACCCGGTCGCCGGTGCGATACAGCCGCCCGCCGTGGACAGGAACATATTTCTCGGCGGTCAGCTCGGGCCGGCCCAGATAGCCACGGGTAACCCCCGCGCCGCCGATCCAGAGCTCGCCCGGCACACCTGGCGGCAGCAGCTCGCCGAATCGATCACAGACGTGGAGCACGGCACCTGCGAGCGGCCGGCCGAGCAGGGACCGCTCGGATTGCACCGAATGCGCGGTACAGACGATGCTCCCTTCGGTCGGCCCGTAGAGAACCCACACCCGGGCGGCCGGAAAGCACGCCCGCAGGTCCTCCAGCAAATCGGCCGGCACGGCATCGCCGCCGACGAGCACCGCGCGCAGTCTTGTCACGTCCGCCGTTCCACGACGCCGCAATGACTCGACGATCTCCCGCATCAGTGCGGGTACGGCGTGCAGGCAGGTCAGCTCACTCAAGTGATCGACCAGAAGCTCCACGTCCAGCGTCGGCCGTAGAGGGAAGAGCAGCGCCGTGCCGCCGGTGAGCAGCGGCGACAGCAGCTCGAACAGGGAGATGTCGAACGTTGAGCGCGCCAGGCATGGCATGCAATCGCCGGCCGCGAAACCGAACAGTCCCCGCGTGGCACCCAAGGTGGCGGCGAGCATGCCGTGCTCGACCGGCACTGCCTTGGGCCGGCCGGTCGTGCCGGAGGTGTAGATCAGGTAGGCGAGGAGGGCCGGGGAGGTCTCCGCTGGGAGCGCCGCCATCCTGGCGGCCCGGTCGGCTCTGCCGACCGGGCCGGCTGGAAGCCGGCGCTCCCAGCAAGACTCCTGCGATAGAAGGACGATATGAGCGCTGTGGGACGGCAGGCTCGCCAGAAGCTCCGGCTGGGTCACCACCACCTGTGCCCCTGAATCCTCCAGCAGAAAGGCCAGCCGTGCCGGCGGATACGTGGGGTCCAGGGGGAGATAAGCGCCCCCGGATTCGAGGATTCCCAGCACCCCCACCGCCAGCTCCGGTGAGGGCTCGACGCACAGGCCCACCGGCATCTCCGGTCTCACCCCCAGCGCGCGCAGGTGGGCAGCCAGATCCATGGCTCGGCGGTGAAGCTCGCCGTACGTGAGGGCCGATTCAGCGTCCTCGGCGAGCGACACGGCGATCGCATCCGGAGTGCGGCGCGCCTGCTCCGCGAACAACTCCACTACCCCCGTTGCTGCCGATGCCGCCGTGTCGTTCCACTCGACACGGATCTGGTGCCGCGCGGCTTCATCGAGCAGCGGCAGATCCAAAGTGGGCAGCTCCGGCGAGGCCGTCGCGGCGGTGAGCAGGCGCTCGAAATGCCCAGCCAGGCGATCGATCGTCGCGGCATCGAACAGATCGGTGGCGTATTCGATGGTTCCGACCACTTCGCCCTCGTGCTCGCGGAGGCTGAGCGAGAGATCGACCTTCGCTGTCGTTCGCACCTCGCTCAGCGGCTGCAACCGCAGACCCCGGATCTCCAGGTTGTCGAGCGGAGCGTTCTGGAGCGCGAACATCACCTGAATCAACGGCGAATGCGCGAGGCTCCTCTCCGGAGCCAGCTCTTCGACCAGCCGCTCGAACGGCACGTCCTGGTGCATGTAGGCTGCCAGCGCCGTCTCCCGCACCGTGCCGAGCAACTCGCGGAACGACGGCTCTCCGGTCAGATTCCCGCGCAATACCAGGGTGTTGACGAAAAATCCGATCAATCCTTCGATCTCCACCCGGTTGCGCCCGGCGACTGGCGAGCCCACGGCGAGATCGTCCTGTCCGCTGGTGCGCGCCAGCAAGGTCTGGAAGCCGGCGAGGAGCACCATGAAAAGCGTCGCCCCCTCGCGCCGTGCGAGAGTCTCCAATTGGCGGGTGAGCGCGGCCGGCAGCCGCACCGGCCGCGCCGAGCCGCGGAAGCTCTGCACCGCGGTCCGTGGCCGGTCGGTGGGCAGCTCCAGAAGCGGTGGCAGGCCGGCGAGCTGGCGGCGCCAGAAATTGATCTCTCCCTCCAGGATCTCGCCGGCCAGCCAGGAGCGCTGCCACATCGCGAGATCCGTGGCCTGCACCGGCAGATCCGGCAATGGCGACGTTTTTCCTTCGGCGAATGCCGCATAGAGCGCCGCGACCTCGCGGATCAGGATACCCATCGACCAGCCGTCGCTCACAATGTGATGCATCGTCAGCGCCAGGACGTGGTCTTCTTTTCCAAGGCGCAGCAGCACAACACGCAACAGCGGACCCCGTGCAAGATGGAATGGGCGGTCGGCTTCTTCCGCGACGAGGGCGTGCAGAGCGTCTGGAACACCCGCGAGGTCGATCACAGGCAGCACGAACGACACGGCCGGTTGGATCACTTGTACTGGCGAGCCCTCTGACACGACGAAGACCGTCCGCAGAGCCTCGTGGCGGCGCACGATCTCGCCGAAGCAGGCCGCCAGAGCCTCTGGGTTCAACGGCCCTTCGAGGCGCAACGCCGCGGGGATGTTGTAGAACGAGCTGTCCGGTGCGAGCTGATCGAGAAACCACAGGCGCTGCTGCGCAAACGACAGCGGCAAGGGTTGCTCGCGGGGAACCGGGACCAAAGGTGCGGCGCTCTGTGGCGTGCTGGCGCGCCGGACATCCTCGATCCGGACCGCGAGATCCGCCAGCGTCGGGGCCTCGAAAAGATCGCGCAGCGGCAGCTCGATGCCGAAGACGCCGCGAATCCGCGAAGCCACCTGGGTCGCCAGGAGCGAGTGACCGCCCAGCTCGAAAAAGTGATCATTCGCGCCCACCCGTTCGAGCCCGAGGATCTCGGCCCAGACACCCGCGAGGACTTCCTCGACCGGCGTCCGCGGTGCGAGATGGCCGGCTCTGGAGCCTTGCCGATCCGGAGCCGGCAGCGCCTGCCGGTCCACCTTGCCGTTGGGCGTCAGCGGCAGCTCCGGGAGGAGCACGAAGGCGGCGGGTACCATGTAGTCCGGCAGCCGCTCGCGCAGTTGTTCCTGGAACGGGCGGGCGTCACCTACCACATAGGCAACCAGATACTTTTCGGCTCTATCCTCCCGCGCCATCACCACCGCCTCGCGGACCCCGGGCAGAGCGAGCAGGGCCGCCTCGATCTCACCGGGCTCTACGCGAAAACCCCGGATCTTGATCTGGTGGTCCAGGCGGCCGAGGAACTCGACGCCACCGTCCAGCCGACGCCGGACCAGGTCTCCGGTCCGGTAGAAGCGGGCACCCGGTGCGCTGGACCGTGGGTTGGGCACGAACCGCTCGGCGGTCAGCTCCGGCCGCGCGTGATAGCCCTGCGCCAGACCGTCGCCGCCCACGTACAGCTCTCCCGGCACGCCCACCGGCAGTGGCAGGAGCCCCCGGTCGAGAACGTCCAGGGTTCCATTGGCCAGTGGCTGCCCGATCGGAACGGTCTCCCCTTGTTGCACGGACTTCACCTGATACCAGGAAGCGAAGGTCGTTGTCTCCGTCGGTCCATACACGTGGAGCAGACGCTCGGGCGGGCCGGACCGCAGCACAGCACGGACCGCCGCGGGATCGACCAACTCGCCGCCGAAGAGCAAAGACCGCAGCCGCGCGAAGCCCTCGGGCTCCTCGCGGGCGATCTGGTTGAACAAGGCGGTGGTCAGGAAGAGAGTGGTGACACCTCCGCAGTCCAACGCCGCGACCATGTCCCGCGGAGAGAGGGTGACCGATCGCTCGATACCTACCAGCCGCCCGCCGTTGAGCAGCGCTCCCCAGATCTCGAACGTGGTCGCGTCGAAGGAGCTGTTCGCGGCCTGCGCCACCCGGTCGTCCGGGCCGAGCTGCACATAGTCTGTGCCGCGCACCAGGCGGACGATCGCCTTGTGCGGCACCACCACCCCTTTCGGAAGGCCGGTCGAGCCCGAGGTGTAGATCACATAGGCGGGATCTTCAGGCGACGAGAGGTTTTCGAAGTCGAACGGGCCGGCAGCCTCGCCCGCGCGCTCCAGGATCTCGATGCGCAGGCCGTCGAGAAGGGGAAGCCGGCCAGCCAGATGCTCCTGGGCGACCAGCACACCCGCGCCGGTGTCCTCCAACAGGAAGGCGAGCCGTTCCTGGGGATAGTCGGGATCGAGCGGCACGTAGGCGCCGCCCGCCGCGAGAATGCCGAGCATCCCGGTCACCATTTCCGCCGAGCGATCCGCACAGAGGCCGACCAGTGCTCCGGGGCCGACGCCGAGACGGCGCAGCCGCCGAGCGAGGCGTCTGGAGTGGCGGTGAAGCTCGCCGTAGCTCAGCGACTGATCGCCGAAAACCACGGCCACGGTGTCCGGAGCCCGCTCTGCCTGTTGGGCGAACAGATCGTGGACGGTGGCGTGTGGATAGTCCCGGGCCGTGGCGTTCCAGCCCGCGAGCTGGCGGATCTCCTCGGTGGTCAGCAGACCGATCTCCACGACCGCGCGATTCGGCTCCTCGTCCAGGCCGTCGAGGAGCCGTTCGAAATGCCCGCACAGACGGTCGATCGTCGCGGCGTCGAACAGATCGGAGGCGTATTCGACCTCTCCCGCCAACTCGCCGCCCTGCTCCTCGAAGGAGAGCGTGAGATCGAATTTCGCCGTCGTCCTTGCCGCGCGCAGCGGACGCAGGCGGAGACCCGGGATGTCCAGGCTTTCGAAGGGAGCGTTCTGCAGCCCGATCATCACCTGGACGAGCGGCGTGTGCGCGAGGCTGCGTTCCGGCGCCAGCTCCTCGACCAGCGTGTCGAACGGCACGTCCTGGTGCACATAGGCAGCGAGCGCCGTCGCGCGCGTCCGGCCGAGCAGCTCACGAACAGCCGGCCGGCCCGCCAGGTCGCCGCGCATCACCAGCGTGTTGACGAAAAACCCGATCAGTCCCTCGATCTCCGTCCGGTTGCGTCCGGCGACGGGCGAGCCCACTGCGAGATCGTCCTGTCCGGAGGTACGCGCCAGCAGGGTCTGGAACCCGGCGAGCAGCACCATGAACAACGTCGCGCCCTCGCGGCGGCTCAGCTCGTGCAGGCGCCCGGTGAGCCCGGCCGGCAGGCGCAGGGGCCGCGAGCCGCCCCGGAAGCTCTGCGCCGCGGAGCGCGGCCGGTCCGCGGGCAGCTCCAGGCGTGGCGGCAGACCCGCAAGCTGCCGGCGCCAGTAGGAGAGAGCGCCTTCCAGCACCTCACCCTGGAGCCACGAGCGCTGCCACACCGCGAAGTCCCCGTACTGCACCGGCAGCTCCGGCAGAGGCGACGGTCTCCCCGCGGCAAGCTCCGGATAGAGAGCCGCGACCTCGCGCACCAGGAGGCCCATCGACCAGCCGTCGCTCACGATGTGATGCACGGTGAGCGCGATGACGTGCTCCTCCGCCGCCAGGCGCAGCAGAAACACCCGCAATAGAGGTCCCCGAAAAAGATCAAAAGGCCGGCCGGCCTCTTCTTGGACGAGGGCGCGGGCGTGCCGGCGGGGCACTCCCGAAAGATCGATCAGGGGCACGAGGAAAGGCTCCGCCGGTTGAATCACCTGCACCGGTGAGCCCTTGACCGCCGCAAACACCGTACGCAAGGCTTCGTGCCGGCGCACGATCTCTGTGAGGCAGCGCGCCAGGACCTCCGGCTCGAGCGGCCCTTCGATGCGGAGCGCCCCACTGACGTTGTAGAGCGGGCTGCCCGGATCGAGCTGATCGAGAAACCAGAGGCGCTGCTGTGCGAAGGACAGGGGCAGCGGCATCTCTCGAGAGACCGGCACGAAGGGGGGCGCAGCGGGGCCTTGGCCGGCCCGTTGCGCCGCCTCGACCCGGGCGGCGAAATCCGCCAGCCGCGGCGCCACGAAGAGATCGAGAAGCTGCATCTCGACGCCGAACACGCCGCGCAGGAGCGACGTGAGCTGCATCGCCAGGAGCGAATGGCCGCCGAGATCGAAAAAGTGATCGTTCGTCCCGATCCGCTCGCGTTCGAGGAGCTGAGCCCAGAAGCCGGCGAGAACCTCCTCGACCGGTGTCCGTGGAGCCTGCCAGCCCGCGGCGGAACGTTCCTCGTGCGGCGCCGGCAGCGCCTTCCGGTCCACCTTGCCGTTCGGCGTCAGCGGCAGCGCCGGGAGCACCACCAGCGCGGATGGGACCATGTAATCCGGCAGCCGCTCCTGCAAGGCCCGGCGCAGAGCCTCGGCGGTGGCATCGCCGGCCACGTAGGCGACGAGATCGGATCGATCCTCGCGTGCCACCACCACCGCGGCGTGGACCCGGGGCTGCGCCGCCAGCACGGCCTCGATCTCACCCAGCTCGATGCGGAAGCCGCGGACCTTGACCTGATGATCGATCCGGCCCAGGTATTCCACCTCGCCGTGCGGCAGGAACCGCCCCAGGTCTCCCGAGCGGTAGAGCCGCGCTCCTGAAATCCCTCCGTCCGGAGCGGGGACGAAGCGCTCCGCGGTCAGCTCCGGCCGGCCCAGGTAGCCGCGCGCCAGCCCTGCGCCGCCGACCACCAGCTCGCCCGGGACCCCGATCGGCGCCGGCTGCAAGCCCGGACTCATGACCGCCAGCGAGAGATCGGGAATCGGCCGCCCAATGCCTCCCTGGGAATCCGCCGCACGGAGTGGCCGGAAGGTGACATGCACCGTCGTCTCGGTGATGCCGTACATGTTGACCAGCCGCGGCCGGTCATCGCCCTGGCGGGCGAACCACGACGCGAGACTGCCCACGTCGAGCGCCTCGCCGCCGAAGATCACCAAACGCAGATCGGTCGCGGCGCCGTCGCGCTCCGCATCCGCCCGCGCCAGCCCGGCGAAGGCCGAGGGGGTCTGGTTGAGCACCGTCACCCGTTCGCGGATCAGCAGATCGAGGAATAGGTCGGGCGAACGGCTCACCGTGTAGGGAACGATCACCAGCCGTCCGCCATGGAGGAGCGCTCCCCAGATCTCCCAAACCGAAAAGTCGAAGGCGTAGGAGTGGAAGAGAGTCCATACGTCCTGCTCTCCGAAGCCGAACCACCCCTGCGTTGCCGTGAAGAGCCGGAAAACATTGCCATGGGTGACCGGCACGCCTTTGGGCCGGCCGGTCGAGCCCGAGGTATAGATCACATAAGCCGCGTTCGCCCCATTGGCTCCAGAATTCCAGGGCTCCAGGTCGCCCGCCGGAAGCGCTTCGATCAGCTCGCGGTGTGCATCGAGACAGCGCGCATCCACCACGGTCTCGATTCCCGCGTCCTCGATCATGAAGGCCAGCCGCTCCCGCGGATAGCTGGGAGCGAGCGGCACGTAGGCCCCGCCGGCCTTGAGGATGGCCAGCAGGCCCACGATGAGATCGGACGACCGCTCCAGGCACAGTCCGACCCGGCTCTCGGGGACGACGCCGCTCCTACGCAGCCAGCGCGCCAGTTGGTTGGCCCGGCGGTTCAGCGCGCCATAGCTCAGCGTCACCCCGTCGCAGGTGAGGGCCGGGGCCTCGGGCGCCTGCCGGGCACGTGCCTCGAAAACGCTGTGGAGCGTGGGATCGGCCGGCGGCGTCCCGGCCGTTCCTCCCCATTCGATGAGGAGCTGATGCCGCTCGGCGTCCGGGAGCAGCGCTGCTTCCGAGGCGAGCATCTCCGGCACTCCCGAGGCGGTGGTGAGCAGCGTTTCGAAATGGACGATCAGGCGGTCGATCGTCGTCGCGTCGTAGAGATCGGTCGCGTATTCAATCGTTCCAGAGAGCGTGCCGCCGTGCTCCTCGAGGATCATTGCGAGATCGAACTTGGCCGCCGTCACGGTCGCCGGCATCGGCTCGAGGTGCAGATCCCCGATCTCCAGGCTCTCCACGGGAGCGTTCTGCAACACGAGCATCACCTGCAGCAGCGGGCTGTAGGAAAGGTTTCGTTCCGGCGCCAGCGTTTCGACCAGCTTTTCGAACGGCACGTCCTGGTGCAGGTCGGCGGCGAGCGCCGTCTCTCGCACCCTTGCGAGCAGCTCGCGGAAAGAGGGCTCGCGAGAAAGATCGCCGCGCAGGATGAGGGTGTTGACGAAGAATCCGATCAATCCTTCGAGCTCCACCCGGTTGCGTCCCGCGACGGGCGCGCCCACCGCGATGTCGTCCCGCCCGCTGTAGCGGGCCAGCAGGGCCTGGAAGCCCGCCAGGAGCACCATGAAGAGCGTCGAGCCCTCGCGCCGGGCGAGCTCCTGCAACGTTCGGGTGAGCCTGGCCGGCAGCCGCACCGGCCGCGCCGCGCCGCGGAAGCTCTGCTTTGCCGGCCGCGGCCGGTCCGTGGGCAGCACCAGGAGAGCCGGGAGGCCGGCGAGCTGCTCGTGCCAGAAGGCGATCGCGCGGTCCAGGACCTCGCCTTGCAGCCAGGAGCGCTGCCACACCGCGAAATCGGCGTACTGCACCGGCAACTCCGGCAGCGGCGACGGCTTGCCAGCAGACAGCGCCGGATAGAGCGCCGCCAGCTCGCGGATCAGGATGCCGATCGACCAGGCGTCGCTCCCGATGTGGTGCAGGGTCAGCACCAGCATGTGGTCGTTCTCGGCGAGGCGCAGCAGCACGGCGCGCAGCAGAGGCTCCCGGGTGAGGTCGAACGGGTGGGCGGCCTCTTCCTGGGCAAGCGCGCGGGCGTGCCGGGCCTTGAGATCAGACCGATCGGACAGATCCGACAGATCCACCAAAGGCAGCACGAAGGGTACCGCCGGCTGGATCACCTGCACCGGCGCGCCGTCTCGCTCAGCGAAGACCGTGCGGAGCGCCTCGTGGCGGCGCACGATTTCTTCGAAGCAGCGCGCCAGGGCTCCGCGGTCCAGCGGCCCTTGCGCCCGCAGCGCACCGCTGAGGTTGTAGAGAGGGCTGCCCGGCTCCATCCGGTCGATGAGCCACAGGCGCTGCTGCGCGAACGACAAGGGGAGGGAGCCTTCGCGGGCCACGGGGAGGAGCGGGGGAGCGCCGGGAGAGAGGCGGCGGGAAGTTTCGATCCGCGCCGCGAGATCCGCCAGGACGGGGGCCTCGAAAAGATCGCGCAGCGGCACCTCGACGCCGAGGGCGCTGCGCAGGCGCGACGTGACCCGCGTCGCCACCAGCGAGTGGCCACCCAGATCGAAAAAGTGATCGGTCGCGCCCACGCGCTCGACGCCGAGCACCTCGGCCCAGATGCCGGCGAGCACCTCTTCGACCGGCGTCCGCGGTGCCACATGCTCTCCCTCGGTTCGCCAATCCGCGGTGAGCAGGGCCTTGCGGTCCAGCTTGCCGCTTGGCGTCAGCGGGAACGCCGCCTGAGACACGAAGGCCGACGGCACCATGTAGTCCGGCAGGCTCGCCCGGAGGAACTCCCGCAGCTCGCTGATTTTCAGGGCAGGCTGGTCTGGACGCGGGACATAGTGGGCGATCAGGCGGCGGTCCCCGGCCTGCTTCTGGACGACGACGACCGACTGTGCCACTCCGGGATGACGGTCGAGCGCGGTCTCGATCTCTCCCGGCTCGATGCGGAAACCGCGGATCTTGACCTGGTGATCGATGCGGCCTAAAAACTCGAGATCAATCTCAAGCTCTTCCTGTCGCCAGCGCACCAGATCGCCGGTGCGGTAGAGGCGGGCTCCGGGGATTCTTGAGAACGGATCGGCGATGAACCGTTCCGCCGTCAGGTCCGGCCGGCCGAGATAACCGCGCGCCACTCCGTCGCCGGCGATCCACAGCTCTCCCGGGACTTCGGGCGGTGACAGCTCTCCGCCACAGTCCACTACGAACAGCCGGGTGTGATCGATCGCCTGGCCAAGGCGCACCGGGTGCGGACCGGGAGCCACCCGGCCCGCCGTCGACCAGATGGCCGTCTCGGTGGGGCCGTACACGTTCCATAACTCCACACCACGTTCGAGCAGCGCCGCGGCAAGCTCACGGGGCAAGGGCTCGCCGCCGCAGAGAGCTTTGAGACCCGATTGCCCAGGCCATCCGGAATCCACCAGCAGCCGCCACGTCGCGGGTGTGGCCTGCATCACCGTGACCCCCGCTTCGGCGATGCGGCGGGCCAGCCGTTGCCCGTCCGCCGCTTCCTCGCGGGAGATGATCTCGATCCTCCCACCGCGGGTAAGCGGCAGATAGATCTCCAGCCCGGCGATGTCGAAGGAGAGGGTCGTCAGGGCCGGCATCACGTCGCCGCATTGGAGACCCGGACGCTGCGCCATCGCGCGCAGGAAATTCACCACGGCGCGGTGCGAGACCTGCACGCCCTTGGGTCTCCCGGTGGAGCCGGAGGTATAGATGGTGTATGCCAGATTGCCGGGATCAGAATCCCAGACAGGACCGGGATCGACGCCGGTTTCCCAATCCGCGGAGAGACGGAGCTCCCGGATCCCGCCGCCGAGCCGCCAGGGCGTCGACGCGCCGGTGATCACCACGGCCGGCCGGCAATCCTCCACCATGTGAGCCAGCCGTTCGTCCGGCAGCGACGGATCGAGCGGCACATAGAAGCCGCCCGCGGTGAGGACCCCGAGAAAGGCCACGACCATCTCCGGGCTCCGCTCCATGAAGAGGCCCACCGGCACCTCGGGGGCGGCGCCGAGCCGGCGCAGGGTCCGGGCGAGGGCGTTGGATCGCCGGAGCAGCTCGGCGTAGGTGATCTGATCCTCTCCCGCGCTGACCGCGACGGCATCCGGAGCACGCCGCGCCTGCTCGCTCACCAGATGATGGATCAGGCCGGGTCCGGAATCGGCGGGCCGCGGACCCTGGCCGCGCGCCAGCAATTCCGATCGCTCGGCGTGCGTCAGCAGCTCCAACTCGCCGAGACGTGCTTCCGGACGCGCGACGGCCGTGTCGAGCAAAGTCCGCAGAGACCCCAGCCAACGCTCGATCGTCGCCCGGTCGAACAGAGCGGTATCGTGCTCGCACGCCAGCGCCAGCGAGTCTCCCACCTCGGCGGCGGAGAGCGACAAATCGACCTGGGCCGTGCCGCGATCGAATGGAAACGATTCCAGGGCGAGCCCGTCGATCTCGACGCGCGCTCCGGCTTGCTCCATGGCGAAGGCGGCGAGGCCCGGCTCCTGCCCGGGCGCCACGCTCTGGAAGGTAAACATCGCCTGGAAGACCGGCGGCCGGCCCGGGTCGCGCACCGGCTGCAAGCGGGCGGCGAGCCGGGGGAAGGGCAGGTCACGGTTCTCCAGCGCCCCGGCCACGGCCTGACGGGTGCTCGCCAGGTGCGCTGCGAACGGCGGATCGCCGACCAGGTCCGCGCGCAACACCACCGGATTGACGAAGTAGCCGACGACTCCGTCGAACGCGCGGTCGCGCCGCAGGGAAGTGGGGGAGCCCACGACGAGATCGTCCTGGCCCGTGAGACGTCCGAGCAGGGCCTGGAAGGCGGCCAGCAGAGTCGTGAAGAGCGTTGTCTTGTGCCGATGTCCGAGCGCGCGCAGCCGCTCTGTCAGACCGGGTTCGAGCCGCAGATCCACAACCGCGCCTGCATGGCCGGCGACCCGCGGGCGCGGCCGGTCGGTGGGCAGGTCGAGCACCAGCGGCGCGCCGCGCAGGCGGTCGAGCCAATAGCGCTCCAGGCGCTCGCCGGCCGGTCCGGCGAGGAGACGCCGCTGCCAGAGGACGAAGTCGGGGTAGGAGGCCGGGAGGTCCGGGAGAGGCCGCCCGCTGTAGAGCGCCGCCCAGTCGCGCAGCAACACCGCGAGGGACCAGAAGTCGCCCACCAGGTGATGAACGGCGAGCAAGAGCACCCGCTCGCCGTCCGGCCGGGTGAAGATCCGGATGCGCAGAGGCGGCCCCTCGGAAAGATCGAACGGCCGCCGGGTTTCGCGCCGTAGGGAGCTGTCCAGATCCTCGACCGTTTCCTCCCCCAGATCGGGCGGCAAGCCGGCATGCACCCGCTGAAGCAGGTCGTCGCCTTGCATCACGAAGCTCGTCCGCAAGGCCGGATGGCGGGCCACAAGCGCGAGGGCCGCACGCAGCAGGGCGGCTGCGTCGACCTCGGACCCCAGCCGCGCGGCGGCGGCGATGTGGCGCACTCCTTCCGCGGATACAGCAGAGGCCGATTGCTCCAGCAGCCAGAGCGCCTCCTGGCCGGGTGAGACGGGGTGGTCTCCCAAAGCCTGGCCGAGGAGGAGAGCGGGCTCCGGGGCTTCCTCCTGAGAGTCGAGCAGCCGGCCACACAGCTCCGCAACCGACAGCTCGGCCAGGGAGGACGCGGGCAAGGCAAAGCCAAAATCCGCTTCCATCCGGCCCTGGAGATCGAAGAGACCCAGGGAATCGAGGCCGGCCGATGCGATCACCGTCTCCGGACCGATCTGCTCCACCGGCACCCCAGCGCGGCGGGCGATCTCCTCGCGGAGCCAGCCGGTGAGCGCCGCGGCCCGCTCCGCCGGATCGAGGTCGAGCAGATCGACGCGGGTGAGGAGCCGCCCGGCCGTGGCCATCTGCCCCGTGCTCCGGTGGAGGATCTCCAGGTTTCCGGCCAGATAGCGGGAGCGGCACTCGCCGCGGCGGATCTTGCCGCTCGACGTCTTGGGAATCGTTCCAACCCGCAGCAGCGCCACGTCCGCCACCCGCGCTCCATGCTCCTCGGCCACCGCTCGCCGGATCGCGTCGGCGATCGCTGCAAGATCCCCCGAATGGCGCTCGACCTCGCAGACCAGAACGAGCCGCTCCTCGCCCTGCTCCTCGACCGAAAATGCCGCGCCGCTCCCGGTCCGTACAGCCGGATGGGCCTGCTCCGCGGTCAGCTCCAGATCCTGCGGATAGAGATTGCGTCCGCGCAGAATGATCAGGTCCTTGAGCCGGCCGCTGACCATGAGCTCGCCGCCGCGCAGGAACCCCAGGTCCCCGGTCCGCAGATACGGCCCCCGGCCATCCCGGAGCACCGCGCCAAACGTCCTGAGCGACTCCTCGGGCCGGTTCCAATAGCCCGCGGCCACGCTCGGCCCCGCCACCCAGATCTCGCCTGTTTCGCCTGCGGCACAGGGCGCGCCCGACTCGGGCTCGACCACCAGCACCTCGCCACCGCCAGGCGCTCCGCAGCTCACCGGCTCTCCGTCTGAAGAGTGCCCCGCGCTCACCAGCAGCGTCGCCTCCGCCAGGCCGTAGCAGGGGACGAACGCCTCCCGCCGAAAGCCGCAGGGAGCAAACGCCGCCGCGAAGCGGTCGAGCGTAGCGCGGCGCACCGGCTCGGCGCCGTTGAAAGCCACGTTCCAGGAGGAGAGGTCGAGCCCTTCGATTACCTCGGGTCCCACGCTCCGGGCGCAGAGGTCGTACGCGAAATTGGGTCCGCCGCTCGTCGTGCCGCGGAAGCGGTGGATCGCCTGGAACCACCGCACGGGCTTCTGAAGGAACGCCGCCGGAGACATCAGCACGCACTCGGCCCCCACGAAGCAGGGCTGCAGCACGTTGCCGATCAGCCCCATGTCGTGGAACAGGGGAAGCCACCCGACGATCACCGACTCCGCCGTCTGGGCGAAGGCGATCCGGATCCTCTCCAGGTTGTCGAGGAGGTTGGCGTGGGTCACGATGACGCCCTTCGGGGTAGCGGTCGAGCCGGAGGTGTATTGCAGGAACGCAACGTCCTCCGGTCGCGGCTCGCGGTGCTCCGCGTCCGGGCCGTCCTCGGGCAGTGCCTCGGTGTCGAGCCAGAGCGCATGCGCCAACCCGGGCACCTGCGCCGCCAGCGCGTCGCGCCGGGCGAGGAGCGCATCGGTGGTCAACACGGCGCGCGGCCGGCAGTCCGCCACGATGCCCGCGAGTCGTGGGTCCGGGCGGCGAGAGTGCGGCGGATAGGCCGGAACCGCGATGACTCCGGCGTAAAGGCACCCAAAGAAAGCCGTGATGAGCTCCAGGCTCGGGGGATAGAGCAGCAGCGCCCGCTCGCCGGGAGGGACCGCCTCCGCCAGGGCCGCGCCGACAGCCCGGGCGCGCTGGTCCAGCCCGGCATAGGTGAGGCGGGCTGCGGCCTCCTCACCCTGCGCCAGCCAGGTATAGCCGCGATCCGGGCTTTCCACGGCCCGGCGGCGAAGCAGCTCCGCCAGGGAGCCCGACCGAATGATCTCGCTCAAGATGCCTCCTCACGCGTTCTTGTCGCTGTCACTCCGACCCGATGAGCGGCCATCGTAGCTCAGCGGGGCGTCCAGCTCACCCGTTCAGGCGTCCACCCGCTCGATGGAGCGTCCGCCTGACTCGTACCGTCGCCGACCTGACCACCGCCTGGCCGGTCCCGCAACGAATGGTGGGGGCAAGAAACCTGACAGCCAGCGGGGCACACGGACACGCACAGCAGACACGGACTTGCACGGACCAGTGGGACGAGAAGCGCGCCTCGTCGGTGCAAGTCGGTAGTGGCCGTGCTCGGCCGTGGGGGACAACGGACCGAAGCTGGGCTGGCGATCGAACGATCACTTTTGACAGCCTTTTGCCGTTCATGGGATCGTCTCGCTTGGACTCCGATCCGGCGGCCGGAAACCGAGCGGCGCCGGGTGTCGGTTCACGGGGGAGGAGCACCTTCATGGCGGCTCTGACCGCTGCGCAGCGGCACACGCTGCAGTCTGTCAGCACGGCGTTGCTTCCCGTCCTGCCTCCCCGGGAAGGGGACGATCCGCGCCTCTTCGCGCTGGACGCGGCCGCCTTGAAGGTGCCCGCGGCGATGGAGGAGACGATCGCGGCGCTCGGTGCCGATCAGCAGGCGGAGCTGGGCCGGCTTCTGGGGCTGCTCGGAACTCCTGTCCTGCCTCTCCTGTTGACCGGCCGGCCGCGGCGGTTCTCCGCGCTGACCCAGGAGGAGGCCGAGCGCTTCCTGCTGGCCATGGCCAACAGCCGGTTGCCGCTCCTGCGCACCGGCTTTCAGGCCCTCAAGCGGCTCGCCACATTCCTTTTCTATTCACTGCTCGACGCGAACGGCGAAAACCCGACGTGGCCGGCGATCGGCTACACGCCCTCACCCCGGATTCCGATCAGCCCGCCGGCGCGCCCGCCGGCCCTGCGGCTGACGCCGGTCCGCGCGCCAGCCAACTTCGACTGCGACGCCTGCGTGATCGGCTCGGGAGCGGGCGGGGCGGTGGTGGCCGCCGAGCTCGCGGCGGCAGGGCGCCGGGTGATCGTGCTCGAGGCCGGCGCCGGCCTCCAGGCTCCCGACTTCGACCAGCTCGAGCTGCCGGGCCTCCAGAACCTCTACCTCGCCGGCGGCCTCACCGCCAGCCGTGACCTGGGGATGGCCATCCTCGCCGGCGGCGCTCTCGGCGGTGGCACGACGATCAACTGGCAGACTTCGCTGCCCCTGCCGGACGAGGTGCGGGCCGAGTGGGCCGAGCGCTCCGGCTGCCGGCACTTCGTGGAGGAGAGCTTCACGGAGTCGCTGGATGCGGTGATGGCGCGGCTCCATGCCGGGACCGCGGAAAGCGCGATCAATCCCAACAATGCGACGCTGCGCGACGCCTGTGACGCTCTCGGCCACCGCTGGACGCTGCTCTCCCGCAACGCGCGAGGCTGCGCTCCGGAGCAGTGCGGCTACTGCACCTTCGGCTGCCGGCTCGGCGGCAAGCAGTCCGCGGCGGTCACCTGGCTCGCCGATGCGCAACGCGACGGCGCGGCGCGGATCATCGCCCGCTGCCGCGCCGAGCGGGTGGAATGGCGGAACGGCCGGGTGACCGGCGTCGATGCGGTCGCCACCGTGGCGGAGACCGGCGCGCAATATCCGATGCAGATCGCGGTGCGGATCACGGCACCCGTCGTGGTGGTCACCGCCGGCAGTCTCCATTCACCGGCCCTCCTACTGCGCTCCGGCCTCGACCTGCCTGCCCTCGGGCGTCACCTGTACCTCCATCCGGCCACCTCCGTGGCCGGCGTCTACGAGCAGCGCATCGAGAGCTGGAAGGGGCCGCCGCAGAGCGTGCTGTGCGAGGACTACAGCCGGCTGTCCGGCCTCTACGGCTTTCGCCTGGAGGCGGTGCCGGCTCACCCCGGCCTGCTGGCGCTGGCCACGCCGTGGCACGGAGCGCGAGAGCACCGGCAGGAGATGCAGAAGAGCGCGCACAAGAGCAGTTGGGTGGTCCTGGTGCGCGACCGGAGCGGAGGCCGGGTACGCGCCGGGCGCGACGGGCGGCCGATCATCGAGTACCGGCCGGACCGCGAGGCGCATGCGCATCTGCGGCAGGGAGTGGCGGCGGCGGCGCGCCTGCACCTCGCCGCCGGCGCCTCGGAGCTGCTGGCCCTGCACAGCCGGCCCCATCAGCTCCGGCGCGGCGGCGGCCTTTCGCAAGCGGCGATCGACGCCTTCTGCGACCGCCTCGCGGCCAGCCCGCAGGACCGCAACCGGTCGCCGATCTTCAGCGCCCATCAGTTGGGCACCTGCCGCATGGGGAGCGACCGGCGGCAGGCGGTGTGCGACGAGAACGGCGAGGTTTTCGGCGTGCGCGGACTCTACATCGGCGACGCCAGCGCCTTCCCGGCGTCCTCCGGCGTCAATCCGATGGTCACCATCATGGCGCTCGCCCACCACACGGCGCAGCGGATCAAGGCGTCCCTCTAAACTAAAGAACGGCGTAGATCGTCTGCACCACCGTGGTCTTCGTCATCCGGCCGACGCTCACCGCCACGACCCGGTTCAGCCAGTCGAGCTTTTCGGCCGCGGTCTCGAAGAGCGGCGTGGTGCGGAAGTAATACTGCGCGGGATCGACCTCCTCTCCCGCGGCGATGCGCTGGTAGTTTTCCGGGGAGATGTCGAGGATGCCCCGGGAGACGGCATAGATGAGGTCGCCGTCGTCGGTGCGGAGCGTCAGCCGGACGTCGAGAGTCCGCGCTCCGTCCGGCCGCAACAGCAGCCAGTCCCCGCCCCCGGGAGGGATCTCGCCCTGGAGCTTCGGCCCCGAGAAGTGCCCGCCGCTGATCAAGCGGATCCGGCGGTCCCCGTTGGGCGTGGCTCCGACGACCAGGGGCGGCTCCAGCGTGACGCTGATCTCAAACAGAAGCTCGGTGACCAAGTCGGCCATGATTGCAGTGCCTCCAAGCGCGCCAGCGCTCTACCGCACCCGGACGTCGATCTCGCCGACGCTGCAATCCCCGGGATCTACGGCAGCGGCGCGTTCCAGGTTTCGCACCGCCGTGAGGATATCCCAGGTGGAGAAGGGCAGTTCGTCCGCCCCTCTACAACGACGCCAACGCCTTCAACACCTGCTCGTCGTGGCCGTCGACGCTGACCTTCTTCCACACCTTGCGCACGGTTCCCGCGGCGTCGATCAGGAAGGTCGAGCGCTGGACGCCCATGGACTTCTTGCCGTACATGTTCTTCTCGCGCCAGGCGCCATAGGTTTCGGCGATCTTGTGATCGGGGTCGGCGAGGAGGGGGAAGTTGAGGGAGTACTTGTCGCGGAACTGGCCGTGACTCGCCACGTCGTCGGGGGAGACGCCGAGGATCACGGCGTTCTTGGACCTTACCTCGGTGCTGCGGTCGCGGAAGGCGCAGGCCTCCTTGGTGCAGCCAGGGGTGTCGTCCTTGGGGTAGAAGTAGAGAACGACCGGCTTGCCGCGGAGCGCGGAGAGCCGGAGCTCCTTGCCGTCGTCGGCCTTCAGCGTGAAATCGGGCGCGGTCGCGCCCTCTTCGATCCAATCGAATCCTTCAGACATGCGGTCTCTCCTCGGGAAAATGGTGATTCACCGCCGGCGCGCCCGGAAGGCGATGCCGTCCCAGATGGTGAACGGCTGATCGCCGGCGGTGATGACCTCGAAGTTGCAGGCGCGGCAGAGCGCGGTGAACTCGCGGCGGTCGGCGGTGACGTCGTCGCGGTAGGAGTAGTTGAAGATGGCGATCTCGCCGCCGGGACGGAGGACGCGGACCATCTCACGCCAGTGCTCCGCGACCAGCTCCAGCCCGGCGTGGTGGATGTAGGGGAAGGCGTCCACCGCGAAGACGAAGTCGAAGGACGCGTCGGCGAATGCGGCGAGGTCGCGCCCCGCGGTGACGGCGAGGAAGACGTTGGCGAGGCCGGCGCAGCGCCGCGCGGCGGCTTCGATCATCCGCGGCGAGACGTCGATGCCGTGCGCTTCGGCAACGTGCGGCGCCAGGGCGGCCGGGATCCGCCCGATGCCGCAGCCGATCTCCAGCGTCCGGCGGTCCGCGCCGAGCACTCCCCAGGAGGCGAAGAGGTCGACGATCTCCCGGGTCGCCTTGGCGAGAAGGCGGGGATCGCCCAGCGAGTGGGCGGCGACGCTCCCTTCCTCGCTGCGGCGCACGGCGCGGTCGAAGAAGCGGCGCGCGGTGGCGATCCCTTCCTCGGTCGAGGCGAACGGCGTCTCCGGGTCCGGATGCTCGGCGAGGTTCGCCGCCACCCGTTCGAGACCGCGGCGGTTGGTGCGCAGCAGCTTGATCAGGCGGGTGAGCGCCGGCGGCACCGGCGGCTCCCAGGCTCGCTCCACGGCGTCGATCAGCGCCTCCACCTCGGCGACCTCGCCGACGCCGAGAACGAGGCGGGACAAGGCGATGGCGGGCGGAATCTCTCCCAGGAGATAGTCCTCCAGAACGATCCGCGCCGATTCCGGCTCGATCCCCTGCAAACAGGCCCGGATCTCCTGGCCCTCCCTCCGGTCAACCAGATTCACCCGTTTCACAGCTCTCTGGGCCTCCTCCTCATATACTCCCGCCTATGGACAATGTACCCGATGTACCCGATGAGGCGCGGTGCAAGGGGGAGAGCCAGCGGCTGGTGCGGCTGCTGCTTTCGGAAGCCCGGTCGAAGGGTGTGTCGATCCGCTCCCTGGAGCGCAAGGTGGGAGTCGGCGATTCGGTGTTCGCCAAGGTTTTGAGCGGCAAGGTCACCCTCCAGATGCGGCACGTCCTGCTGATGTGCGACGGCCTCGGGATCGAATGGGGAGATTTCTTCGCTCTGGCCTATCCGCCGGCGGACGAAGAGGTGGATGAGCAGCTCGGCCAGAAGATCCACAGCTACCTGATCCGCGTCGGCCTGCTGCGCGACGAAAAGTCAGCCGACGAACATTAGCTCCGGCGCCCAGGTCAGGCTCGGCCGGCTTTCGAGCTGGTAGAGGAACTTCTGGGTCAGCTCGGCGTTCTGGACCGAGACGACTTTCACCCGGCAGACGTACTCGAAGCCGTGCAGCGCGTTGACCGCCTCGGGGTGGATCTTCCGCTCCCTGGCCCGCGCCACGAGCTCCCGCGCCAGGTCGTGCACCTGCTGCGTCTTGCCCTGGCGAAGCAGGAGCTTGGCGAGATCGAGGCCGGCCACGGCGGCGACGAATTCGAGCCCCTGCACGCGGAAGCCGTCCCGCACGTCCGCGAAGATCTTCTCGGCCTCCTTGAAGCGGTCGCGGCCGGCGGCGATCTTCCCTTCGACCCAGCGGATGCGCAGGAGGTTGAGCGGATCGTCCGCGAACGTCTGGCGCAGGCCACTTTCGAGGAGGAGGCGGCCCGCCTCGCGCAGATCCCCCGCGTCGACGAGGGCGTTGAGGAGGTTGTGCTGGGTCGCCGCGATGAGCTGCGGATCGCGGGCGGGATCGAGGAGGTCGAGCGCCCGCTTGTGGAAGCCGACCCCCTCGACCGGCTTGCCGGCCACCACCTTGCAGACCCCCTGGCTCATCAGGGTCCGCCCGGCCAGATGATGATCCCCGAGCTTCAGGTAGGTGCGGTACGCCTGGTGGAGAAGGGCTTCGGCCTCGGCGAACCGCCGGTGATCTTTCAGGAAGGCGGATTCCACTTCGTGGATGTAGGCCTCGGTCAGGAGATCGCCGGTGCCCTGGTCCAGCAGGGCGCGAGCCTTCTGAAGCGCCTCCTCGGTCTGGAAGAAGCGCTCGTTGACCCGTTCCGCGTTGGCGACCTCCGCCGCGGCGCGCGCCCGCAGGTCGAACAGCAGGCGCTCCGGGCAGGCCGCGGTCGGCTGGAGCCGGTCCGCCGCCCGCTGCGCGCTCAGGGCGAGCTCGAGCATGATCTTGCGGTGCCGGTAGCGCATCTCGAAGCTGAGCTCGATGAGGACCTCCACCCGCGCCCAGCTCCCCCGCAGCGCCCGCCGTTCCGCCGCCGTCAGATTGCCCCAGCCCTTGGCGTGCACCAGGGCGAGCCCGCGATCCTTGCGCTCCTTCTCCCGGTCCCAGGTCTTCTGCTGGAGGCGCACGGCGGACAGCGCGCGGTCGATGCAGGCGTCATACGCCTCCTCGCTGTCGGGAACGCTCGTCGACCGGAACATGCCGGGGGGCAGCAGAGCCCGGAGCTTTTCGGGGCACTCCTCACAACGGGAGAGGAGATGCCGCACGACGCGTCCCCGGGCTTTCGGCCCGGCTTTGCCCGCCAGCACGCTCTTCAGCTCTCGGTCCCTGGGGTGGTCCATGCTTCCCTCCAAATGATGGCCTGCAACAGTGTTCTGAGCACATATATTCTCTCACAAACCGGAAACAAGGTGTTGGGGCGCCCGGGTCATTTCTTTTGTCCCGGGCGCCCCATCGCCGCTCGTCAGTGCTGGCCGAGCGGGTCGATGTTCGCGCTGGAGTCGTTGGCGGCGAGCGCCTCGCCTGCGTCCCAGGGATGGCTGAGCCAGGCCAGCACCCGTGCGACGAGCCCCTGCCACGTGCCGAATCCTCGCGATGCATGCTGGGCTGAGTTGCCGCCCGCCGCCGCGGGGAGCGCGGCCAGCAGGAGCAACATGACAACCAGGACCGCGGTCCGCCGACTTCTTTGATTCCGGAACATAAGCTCTCCTTGTCCGGGGCCAGCCTTCCAGGCCGGAATTGGCGGAAAGAGACCTCGGAGCATGCCAAGTGTGCCCCTTCTTCCGCCCAAAGGTACAATTGGTGCCGCGGAGACGACGGCGATCATGCTTTGAAAGCCCGATGTTCTGCAAATGAGGCCCGAAGGGCTTGACCAGGGTTCCGGCGCGTGGTTCAATCGCCCGCGTCATGGATCAAGAGTCTTCTCTCTCTATTTCAGATTCGAAGCCAAAGGCGGCCGACAGGCTGACTGACGAGGAGCTGAAGAGGTTGCGGCGCCTCATCGCCTCGGCGCGCGAGCTGCGCAAACGGCTCCGGCGGTTCGCCGACACCCTCCCCGAGCAGACCGGCAAGCACCCGGAATCGGAGCGGATGATCGCCCGCTCCAGGCTCGACTGCATCCTGTACGACCGCGTGGACTACGCGCTGGACGACCTGCAGGACATCCTGGTCCAGGCGGAAAAGGAGCCCTCGCCGTAGGTCGGTTATCCTTGCGGCGATGGATCCTCACGCGACCGCGGAGCTGCTGAAGACCTGGGCCCTGGAAGCCGGGTTCGATCGCGCCGGGGTCGCGTCGCTGGAGCCGGCGGCGACGGGGGAGGCCTTCCGGCGCTGGATCGAGCGCGGGGACCACGCCGGGATGAGCTACCTGGAGCGCCGCATGGAGGTCCGCCTGGAGCCCGCGACCGTCCTACCGGCGACGGCTCCAGGAAGCCCCGGCGCGCGCTCGGCGCTCTGCGTGGCTCTGCAATACCACCCGCTCGACGGGGACGATCCGGCCGGCGATCTCTGGCCGCGGGTGGCGCGGTATGCCCGTGGGCAGGACTACCACGACGTGATGGGCGAGCGGCTCGCCGCCCTGGAGGCCCGAGTCCTCACGGCCTTCCCCGGTACCGCCAGCCGGCGGTACGTCGACACCGGACCCGTCCTGGAGCGCGAGCTGGCGGCGCGGGCGGGTCTCGGAGTGGCCGGGAAGAACACCAACCTGCTGCATCCGGAAGCCGGCTCCTGGTTCCTCCTCGGCGAGCTTTTCCTCTCGCTCGACCTGGCGCCGGACGTCCCCCTCGCGGACCTCTGCGGGACCTGCACCCGCTGCCTCGAAGCCTGTCCCACCGGCGCCCTCCCTGAGCCGTACCGCCTGGACAGCAACCGCTGCATCAGCTACTGGACCATCGAGCACCGCGGACCGCTCCCGCCGGAAGCGCGGGAGATGATCGGCACCTGGGTCTTCGGCTGCGACATCTGCCAGGAGGTCTGCCCGTGGAACACGGCGCCGGCCGGCGCTTCGCATCCTGAGCTTGAGCTGCCGGAGAAGCGGGCCGGCCTGGACCTGATCCAGCTCCTGCTGCTGGGGCGGGACGAATACGTGGAGCGCTTCCGAGGCAGCCCGATGAAGCGGCCGAAGCTGGAGGGATTGCAGAGGAACGCCGCGGTGGCGATGGGCAACCGGCGCGACCCGCGCTACGTTCCGGCGCTGACGACCGCGCTGGCGGAGGGGACGCCGCTGGTCCGCGAGCACGCCGCCTGGGCGCTCAGGCGGATCGGAGGCCCCGACACCTGACGGTTGGCGCCTCACTCCGTGAAGCGATCAGGGGAGCTTGGGCTTCGGCCACCCGGGCGGAGGGGGCACCTCCGGAAGGCGGCGGAGGAGCTCTGCATAGCGCTCCTCATCGAAGGGCTTGTGGGCCACCAGCTCCTGGCCGAGCTCATGGACGACAATGTACCCGATCAGGCGCCGGGCGAGCTCGGGGTTGTGCCCCTCGGCCTGGAGGCGCTCGAAGGTGAGACGGGTCTCTTCCGGAACGCCTTCGCGGAGCTGGGTCTCGACGATCTCCATCACCTTCGCATGCAGCTCGGGATCGGCGCGGGCCGCCGCTTCGCCGATGGCGGGCTGATCGGCATTGCCGAGGGCGGAGCGGCGGTCCTGGTCGTAGCTCGCCGCCGTCACGAACGACTTGAGATCGGTGAAGCCCTTGGCCCGCAGATGGCTGGCGACCAGGTCCGGCTTGCCGGTGATCTCCGGGTGCTCGTCGAAGATCACCGCGATCCGCGCATCGGCCGCGGCCAGAGCCTCGTCCTTGAGCTTGAACTGCTCCTTCGGATGATGGAGCACCCACCGCGTCCGCTTCTTGCCTTGGGATGTCACGACGAAGCAGGAGATGACGGGAAGGAATCCATACCCGTCGTCGCCGGCCCCGGCCAGATATTCGATTCTCGGTTCTTTGCTCATGGCCGTCCTCGAAAAAGGAGTCTAACTGTTTCCGGAAGGCAAGTCATCCGCCCGCGTGCCCCGGGCAGCTGAAATGAAACCTCCCCGCCGGACACTCCCCTGTGGCGTGCCCACCGCGCCCATCCAGAGCCAGATGACAACGGAACCTCTCCGCGACTCGCTCACGCTTCGGGCGCGCCTGGCTCAATAAGGTGCTGGCCGGTGACTCCTGAGCGCTTCGCCGCCTTGAAGCGTCTGTTCGCGGCGGTCGCCGAGCTCCCCCCGGGAGAGCGCGCCACTCGGCTGCGACAGCTCACCGACGACGAGGAGTTGGCTGCCGAGGTCCTTGCGCTCTACGCCGCCGGCACCGGCTCCACCGGGCTGTCCGCCTCCATCGCCGCGGCGCTGGCGAGCGCGGCGGTCTGCCCTCCCGCCGAAGGCGACGTGCTGGGCGTCTGGCGTCTCGCCGGCGAGATCGGGCAGGGCGGGATGGGGAGCGTCTTCCTGGCCGAGCGCCACGATGGCCACTTCCGGCAGCGTGCTGCGGTCAAGTTCCTGCGTGGCCTGCCCCATCCGGGGGTGCTTGCCCTCTTCGCCCGGGAGCGCCAGTTGCTGGCGAGTCTCACCCATCCCAACATCGCCCGGCTGCTCGATGGCGGCGCCAGCGCTGGCGATCATGGCCCGACGACAGGGTGCGGATTCACCCCTGTACGGTGCCGTGCTCCACAACGCAGCGGGGGCTGCCGAGAGCGCGGGAGACGTCGACGCGGCCGGGCCCATGTATGCCCGCGCGCTTTCGGTGCTCGAAAAGCTCTGGGATGCGAAAGGCCTCGCCCGGATCCGCCGCAACGTCGGCCTGTTCCTGCTGAGGACCGGCAAGCGGGAAGCGGCTCGGACGCGGATCATGGCCGCGCTCGACGCCCAGACCGCGGCCGGGGGAGAGGACAACGTCGACGTCAGCATGACGCGGATCGCCCTGGCGGAATGGTATGTCGAAGCGGGAGAGCCCGAGAAGGCGCTGCAGCAGCTCGTCCAGGCAGAGACGGCGATCCCCGCGGGGAATGCGGAGCTGCGCGCCATGATCGATCGCCAGCACGCCTTGATCGATGCGCTCCAGGGCCGGCGGGACGAAGCGTTGCGCGGCCTGGAGGAGGTGGAGCGGGCGGAGAAGCGACTCTGGGGCGAACGCGACTCCCGCTATCTGTTGGGCCGCCTGGACCGCGCGGAGCTGCTCGCCCGGGGCACTCCGGAGCAGAGAGCCGAAGGCGCCGCGCTCGCGGCCGAGATCCTCACCCGAGTCCGGCCCTTGCTGGTCGCGGACGCTCCGGTGCTCGCGCGGCTCGCGAAGCTGGCCCAATTGACCCGGAAGTCCTGATAGGCCCGCCCCAGAAATTCCGAAGAGAGAAGGGAGTAGCCATTCCGGCTGCCGGAAAAGGAGACTTTCATGAACAAATCCCTGTCGCGAGTGAGCACTCTCACCCTCTTCCTCCTCGCCCTCTCCATCTCCCAGGCCCACGCCGCCACCGTCTCTCTCCTCGATCACTTCGACGACGGGAACATCGCCACCAACACCGGACTCGGCGGCATCGGCAGCGGCTTCACCACGAGCTATGTCGATTGCGGCAGCGGCATGGGCGTGAGCGCCAGCGAAGCCAACGGGAACGCCACGGTCTCCGGCGCGAGCTGCGTCCATTGGATGCAGAGCAATGACGCGATCGACCCGACGGACACGACCATGGTCTGGTCGATTACGAGCCGGCCGTCCGCCACCTCCACCGGAGTGATGGTCGGCTGGACGCAGGCCGGAAAGGACGCCTGCTGCGATACCGGTATCGTCCTGGCGGTCGAAGGCCACCGCGTCACGTTCGGCGTGCAGACCGGCAACGCCTGGCAGCCTCAGAGCCGGTTCTTCGAGATCCTTGCCGGTTCGACGACGCCCAATGAAGTGTACGATGGATACACCTCCGCTCCCTTGACCGCCATCATCTCGATCAGCTCCGCAGGCTGGTCGGTCAGTCTGGTCGGCGCCGGTGTCGACATCCACAAGTCGGGGAGCTACAGCAGTTGCCCCAACCCGGTGGGTGGTCAGTGCGTCAGCCTGAGCGATGTCCTGACGTACCCCGGCGTGAACGGCACGCTCCGCCCGTTCGGCGGGGCCTTCCGGGAAAATGACTCCGCCACGTTCGACAGCGTGCTCGTGATCAGCAACCCCCTCGTCCCCTGAGCCCCTGAGCTGGAGGCGCTTTGCTGGGAGCGCCGTCGGCGCTCCCAGCATCCGGCATCACGGCGATGCCGAGGTGCGAGGGATACCGCGCCGTATGCCACACGCGGTGCGTCTGCGCCCGGAAGTCCTCCGGCTTGGCCGCGAAGATGTTCGGCACGAAGCGCTGCGGGTTGCGATCGTAGAGCGGGAACCAGGTGCTCTGGATCTGCACCATGAGGCGATGCCCCTTCCGGAAGCGGTGCAGTTGCCCGTGCAGGTCGACGGTGAACGGCGTGACGGTGTTCGCCGGGACCGGCGTCGCCCGCGCGAAGCCCTTCCAGTAGCGCCCCCGCAGGATGTCGGCGTTGACGATGAGCTGATAGCCGCCCATCTGCGGCCGATCCGGAATGTTCTCGGGGTAGACGTCGATGAGCTTCACGACCCAGTCGGCGTCGGTACCGGTGGTGGACGCGAAGAGATGCGCGACGACGTCGCCGGCGAGGGTCAGGTCCTCGTCGAGCGGCGCCGAAGCCCAGGTGAGCACGTCGGGACGGTTGTCGACGAAGCGCTGATCCTGCACCAACCAGGTGCTCCACCCGTCGCCGTTGTCAGGACGGGGGATGTAGGGCACGGGGTGCGCGGGGTCGGAGACGAACGCGTCGAAGGCGTTGGTGTGCATCGGGTCGATCGGATCGCGGGCGGGGACGGCCGCGGGCGGATCGAAAGCAAGGCGGCCGTTCTCCCGCAGGTAGAGCCGGCGCGCGGTCGCCTCGGTGGGCGGCCACGCGTCAAAGCGGCGCCACTCGTTCGTCCCCGCCTCGAAGACCTGCGCCTCGGGGAAGCGGCCGTCGCCCTTGCCGTGCAGGTAATAGGCGAACCAGGGACGCTCTATGTTGGCCCGGAAGTAATCCGCCGACCTGGATCCCAACCGGACAGGACCGAGCGAATCGCCGCCCGGGCGTGACCAGCTCCCGTGCGACCACGGTCCCATCACCAGCATCACCAGAACGTTGCGCCGTGCGCTGTCCGCGCGCTCCAGCGTGCGGTACAAGAGCTGCGGACCCAGCAGGTCTTCCTCATCCCACCAGCCACCGACGACAAGGGTCGGAACCTCTGCCTTCCGGACCACGTTCTGGAGCGCGCGGGCCTCCCAATACGCGTCGTAGCCGGGGTGCGCGCGAAAGCCGATCCACGACGGGAGGTGGGAGATCCCGGTCGCCTGCGCCAGGGTGTCGAGCGTCAGGTGCTTGCGGTAGAAGTCGTACTGATCGTACTCGGGGATCGAGAGCCCGTTGGTCCCCTCAATGAAGGCAGCGTACGCAACGGCCTGGCTTTGGCGGAATGCTCCCTGGTGGAAGAAATCGTCGCCCAGCCACGCGTCGGCCACGAGCCCCTGGGGCGAGATCGCCTTGACGGCGGGGTGGGCCCCGACGCCGGCGAGGGCCGCGAGCCAGCCGCGATACGAGACACCCAGGACGCCGACCTTGCCGCTGTTCCGAGGAAGCTCGCGGACGAGCCAGTCCACGGTGTCCCAGGCGTCGGTCGATTCATCGACGCCTCGTGGATCGCGCGGGTCGCGCTGCGGTCTCAGGGAGACGAAGGTCCCCTGCGATCCGAACCGCCCGCGGATGTCTTCCGCGACGAAGATGTAACCATCCTCCCCAAGCTCGCGTAGCGACTCCGGCACCGCGTTGCCCGGGAGCTCGCGAGCGGCATTGAACGGGGTGCGAATGAGGAGGATGGGAAGAGGGGCGGCTGCCCCCTTGGGGATGAGCGCGACGGCGAAGAGCGTCACGCCGTCACGCATCGGGATCTTCAGCTCGCGGCGCTCGTACTCGACGGTGCCCTGCGCGGTCACCAGGCGCGCGAGAAGAACGAGCGCGATGAACACGAGGGAGGCACGCGAGCTCTCGGAGAACGGAGTGATCCGAGGCAAACCTACCCTGCTGGAAGACCACTCTCGTGGAAGCCTCCACCGTGCTCCCGGAACCTTCGGGACCCTTCCGCGGCCTCCAATCTCAGCCGCAGATGCTGACTTGATTCCCGTAGTCATCCAAACAGCAGCAAACGCCGTTGCAGGAGGAGAAGATGTACCCGCTCCGCTCACAGCACCACATAAGATTGCCGGTCGGGTCGCCAACACAATAGGGTGAAGCCGCCGCCGTTCCTCTTTCCAACCATGAGCAGAGGACAGTCAGAAGGACCAGCGCACCGAGCTTCAGGAGTGGCTTTCGGGTGTTCTTCATTGGGTGTCCTTTCGAGTTTAAATAGCTCACGAAGCCGATCTTATCAGGCGGCGGCGCCTACCGCACCCGCCGCCCCGGGGTCCAGTAGTGGCCTACCTACCGAGCCGGTAGAAGGACGCCGAGTCTGCCTTCCTGCGTGGTGGCGTCCGCCAGACGGAGGTTTTCTCATAGCCGCAGCTCCCGCAGGTCTTCGTGGTCTGCTGCCGCCCTTCGCTCTTGTCGCTCGCCACGCTGAGCGTCAGAGTGCGTTTCGACAACGTCTTGGCGCCACACTGAGGGCAGGTGGAGTAGCTGGTGATCCAGACGCCGTGACGCAATTTTCTTGACGTGCCGCAGGCCGGGCAGAGCCAGACGTCGTACTCGACGCTGCGGACCGACTCCTCGATCTTCTCGGACGAGGTGAGATAGGGGTCGTGCGCAGCCCGGCCGAGACGCCCCATCGCCGATCGGCAGCCCGGACAGCGGCGCAGGCGGTTGCGCGCCGCCCAACGCAAGCCGCCGATGCCGAGGGCGAGAGCCGTGAATCCGCCGAGCGCCGTGGCCGATCCCCCTTTCATCCCCCCGATCGATGCGTCTCGCCGTACATGACGCACCTGCATGATAAACTCGCGGTATGCCGAAAGCAGCCAACGTGTCCGTCGTGACCGAGCGGGGCCAAGTCTCCATTCCGGCCAACCTCCGCGAAGAGCTGGGGATCGAGAAAGGCCAGAAGCTCCTCTGGGAGAAGGCCGGAGAGCACGAGATCCGGATCCAGGTGCTCGCGGGCTCCGGGCCCCGTGGCGCCCTGGCGATGCTCGGCTTTGCCAAGCGCTTGGGCGGCCCGGTGCGCAGCACACAGGAGTGGATGGACGAGCTTCGTGAAGGCGAGAGGTGATGGCCTGGGTCGTCGATACCTGTGTCCTCCTCGACGTCCTGGTGGAGGACCCTGCCTTCGGATACCCATCGGCCCAATTGCTCGAGGCCAGCCTTGAAGAAGGCTTGGTGATCTGTCCCGTGACCTATACCGAGCTGTCTCCGGCCTTGCAGGGACATCGCGCCCTCCAGGACGAATTCCTTGCCGGTGTCGGAGTCGCCTTCCGGCAGGACTGGCTCTGGGAGGACACCCTCCTGACACATCGAGCCTGGAACGACTTCATTCGGCGCAAACGCTCGGGCGAGCTTCCCAAGCGACCCCTGGCGGATGTCCTCATCGGCGCCTTCGCCACCCGCTTTCAAGGACTGATCACCCGCAACCCGGCCGACTTCGCCAAATTGTTCCCGTCTCTCCCCCTCCGCACGCCGGTATAGCTCGCCGGCTTGCTTGGACGCCCCGCAGCAGATCGAAGATGAGGCCGCTGCCCACAGGGAGGCGACGGGAAAACCCGTCCTCGGCCGCGCGGCCGTCGTCAAGCAGCACCAGCACGCGCGGCCTAACCGCCCGAAGAAGTCGTACGCTCCGCTCGTCCACGCCGCGTCGCGGAAGGTCCGTCTCGCTCTCTATGAAGGATACCGCGCCTTCGTCGCCGCCTACCGAGAGGCAGCGGAGAAGCTACGGGCTGGAGACCGCGCCGTGATCTTCCCAGCGGGTTGCTTTCCTCCTGCCTTGCCGTTCGTCGGCGGCTGACGACCACCGGCTCCGACCTCCGCCTGAATTCCGCTTTGAGATCGCCGTCCGGTCTGGTCGGAGAGGGGGGAGGTCTGCCTGGTGGGCGGATTGAGCGGGTCTCGGGACTGCTCGCGGAGGTCTCGCGCCTCGGAACTTCTGACAAGGCTCCCATATAGGGGCGGCCTGGCCCTGCAATAGTGTCCTACGCCCCGCTCGTCCATGCCGCCTCGCGGAAGGTCCGGGACTCGCACGCTTGAAGCGGGGGGCAATTTCCTGCACAATCCAGAGGAGCCCAGGGCTCCCCATTGGTTCCCATCCGCCTTGCCTATTCGGAGGCCACGAGTGGCTACGAACTCCCCAGTCCACCTTCCTCTGTCGCTGATTGTTCCATGCTATGAGCGACCCACCCAAACTCGCCAGCTTCTTCGCTCCCTCGACAGGTCCACGAGCCGCTGCGAGATCATCCTTGTAGATGACGCAAGTCCTCAGCCACTATCGTCCATTGCATCTGAATATCCGAACCTGAACATAAAATACATCCGCAACGCCAGCAAGCGCGGCCCAGCGCATTCGCGCAATGTGGGCATCTCGCACTGCCAGTACAATTTTGTAGCTTTCACCGACAACGACTGCATCGCGGATGAGGCCTGGCTTGCGCATCTATACAAAGCTATCGCTGAATCGCCGCCGCAGATGGCGGGAATAGGCGGCAGAGTCGCCGCCGCCCGTAAAGACCTCTTTTCTCAATACTACGACTACCACAAGATATTGGACCCATGGTACTTCCGCGGCAAGTACTACTATCTGACGACCGCAAATTCGATCTTCAAGCGGCACGCGGTAGACCTCGTAGGCGGCTTCGATGCAACCCTGCTTATCGCTGGCGGCGAGGATCCCGGCCTCTGCTTCAAACTTCAGAACATAGGCTATTCCTTCGGCTACAGCCCGTACGCCCTTATCTACCACGACTACCGGCCTTCGCTCGCAGCATTCATGCGCACGTTCTATCGCTATGGCTATGGCTGTGCGGCACAGTCAACGAAGCACTTCCGACCGCAAGGTTTTGTTCAAGACAAATCCTTCGGGGCGTTAGAGGGCCATGGCAACTGATGGATCCTGGCAAGGCCGCCCATTTCGATCCTATGCGCTTGAACTACACGCCGTGCGGCACTGCAATCTATCTTGCAAGGGCTGCTCCCAGAGTAGTCCGTTGCTGGGCGAGGCCTATGAAGACGTAGAGCTCATGCAGCAGGCTTTGAGCAATCTATCCGGAGCGTTGATATGTCAGAAACTCCAGGTACTAGGGGGCGAGCCCCTCCTACATCCGAGGCTAATCGACATACTCCGGGTCGCCTCAAAGTCTGGGCTCGCTCCCAGCTTGTCCATCAAGACTAACGGCCTTCTGCTGTCGCGGATGCCAGAGGCCTTCTGGCAGTTGACGAACCATGTCATCGTCTCGGTTTATCCGGCCACCAACCAAGTGCTCAGTCGGGGGCGCAAATGCCTCGACGAACGAGCGGCCGCCCACGGTACCATCCTCTCCTTTCGCCAGTTTCCGCAGTTTCGGTACATCACGAAGTCTCAAGCCACAGCGAGCTCGGCCCTTGTCACTCATACCTTTCAGAGGTGTGAGTACAAACGCTTCACCCATTCCCTGCGAGCCGGACGGCTCTACCGCTGCGCACCGAGTGTCAACCTCGCGTCTGCGCAAAACTTCCGAGAGGAGGCCGGCGACAGCATTGATGTGCTTTCTCCCCTGAATTTAGACTCCCGCTTGACCCAGTTCCTCTCCTCCGACAAACCTCTGAACACTTGTCGCTTCTGCCTCGGATCGAGCGGCTCCTCCGTTGACCATAGTCTTGACAACGAGACGTGACTCGGCGCTCGGCAGAGGCACTGGTAGACGCTAGCAATGCTCCTCACGCCTGACTTCATATTTCTGAACAATCCCCGCACCGGGACGACGTTCGCCCGGAAGGCAATCAAGGCAGCGTACGCCTCCACCTCGCCTTCCACTGGTGAGGAGGGAATGCGCTTCGGCGCCAGTGCGGTAGAGGAGTTGCTCCTTCCAATAAGGCGCGGGCTAGGCCGCAAGGGGCGAGACCATCACGGCACCTACTCGCAAATACCTGAGACACACCGTGAACTTCCGGTCGTGAGCGCCGTACGCAACCCTTTCACCCTGCTTGTCTCAGTCTATGAGCTTCGCCTATGGGCGAGCGCCCCGCTGCCCCATGGTGTGACGCAAGCCCACTACCCCACGTTTCCGAACCTGACCTTTGACGAGTTTCTTCAGCTCCAACAGCTAGAGATGAGCCAGCGGTGGGCACTTCCGATCAACAGCCGGGGCGTGGGTCCCCTGTCCGTGCACTTTCTGCAGATGTTTGCACGCAGACCGGCCGCTGCAATCGGTGACGTCCGTCGAGCGGCGCCGGAGCGTCTCATCGACGCTCACGTTCCGGAAATCGTCTTTTTGAGGCAGGAGAGACTGCGAGAAGAACTCTGCGGCCTGCTTAGGTCAGTTCGCCCAGGGATTCGAGTTGCTGAGGTCGAGGCACTGGAAGCCACGCACGTGACCAAGCGCAGTCAGGTCTGGTGCCATTCCTGCTTCGACATGGCGACCGTGACACAAATACTTGAGCGCGAGGCCTTTTTGTTCGGCGCTCTCGCGAGGCGTGGGATCGTCTACACGTTGGAGAACGCAGACTTCGTGCAGGGCGGAGGCCCGCGCAAGGAAGCTGCAGACCGTGGAGCCGCCGGGTAATTGAGTCAGGTTGGCTTTCGATGGCAGTTCAACATCCCACAGGTGAGACGACATCGGCTCATAATGTCGCGCGCAGCGCTGGCCTTGTCTCCGATCCATAAGTCCTCAAGATGCGTCACTCGAACATTGCCCACTACGTCTCCATGAAAGATTTTCCGCATGTTGAAACAGAGTTGCACATCGCCTCGGTGATCGACCATCATGTTGCGCTCGTGCGAGCCGCACACGCCCTCCTCAAGCTCGGCAGGAAATAGGATATAGCGCTGCATCCACCGGAGGTCCGCTGCCGTAGTTCGCACAAAGGGAAACTCTTCCAAGCGCTCGATCAACCTCTGCAGCGTGTCGACCGCCAGCGGCTTGTCCTTGAAGAAGTGCTGCTGGTAGAAGCTGTCAACCTCACTCCTGCGATAAAATGTTGGGCTGAGAATTTGAAACGTCGCGCCGTCCACACCCAGGGTGCCCAGGAACTCCAGGAACTCAAATAGTGATGCGATGTTGCCATCGAGTAGAACGGAGTTGGTGACAACTTCACTCGCACCGTCACGAGCTAGTTCATCCCGCATTCTGAGCAGGCCCTGAATAGTCGCGGTCGTCTCTCGAAGGCTCCCGGATAGCCCCCGGTTGAAGTCATGCACGGATGCAAGATGACTATCGAGGGAGAACACTAAGAAGGTCGGGCCCTCAAGGAGGACCCGTTCGTAGTTCTCCGGTGATATGTAGCTTCCGTTCGTGTTAGCGGCCGATCGCAGTCCGAGATCACGACACTGCCCGGTGAGGGCCAGGAACTCGCCTAGTTTCCTCATGGTCTCCCCGCCTGTGAATACAACTTCGCCATGCGGGTTCAGGAGCGCGAAGGCAGCGATGACCGCCCGTCTCTCATCAGTCGTGAGGCTGTCGTCCGCGTCTGTCAGCGTCCACATGTGGCAGTAGCGGCAGCGCGAATTACACTCCGTCGTGAGCTCTATGAAGAGAGTTGTAGGGGGCTGCGCGATGTTCATGGCCTAGAAGCCTTCGCGCTCCATGATCCACCTCGCAATTTGCCGAGCGCCAGTGCTAGTCGTGTCGAGTACCTCGCAGGGATGGGAGCCGTCTGTTCGCACGTGGGTATCAATGCGCACGCTCTTCGCGGCGTCCCGGAATCCACCAAGGCGGCGCCAGAGCCTTAGAGTCAAGACAAGGCGACTGCAAACTAAAGAGTAGACACTGACCGACGATGAGTCGAGCGCCTCAAGCGCGATATCAAGACTTCCGAAAGCCAACGTGTCTACGAACACGATCGGTCGATAGCCGCACTTACGGTAGGCCTTCGCCGCTGCGGCTGCTGCGCTGATCGCATCAAAGTGCTGCTGGTGACTCTCCCACACGACGCCATTGATCATTTTGCGGATATCGTCGACCTCGACGGTTGCGCCTCGATCGGCCAGCCGCATCAGTAGACGGGCGGTCGTCGTCTTGCCTGTACCTGGGGCGCCTCGAAGAACTATGTAGTCGCTAGGCATCACTCGAATGCGGAGGGCATGTAGGCGCACCCAACGCAGTAGGGGTGTCGATCCGCGCTGTTCAGCTTGGCTCTGAACAGTCCCGCGAAGCGATTTTGCCATATGACCGGCAAGGGCGTCCGGTGAATGTTGCCGTACGTGAATGGATTGAACATATTACAAATCTGCACATCGCCATTCCAGCGAATGACCACCTCGTGCCAAGGTGCGGCACAGCGCGAGGCGGCTGTCGTGGTCGTCCCTGTCAGGGCAAGTCGCGTACCGCCGATCTGGTCGGGAACGAATAGCATGACGCCGGCAGTTCTAGCGTGTCCAGCCGCGCTTGCGAGATCTCCCGTGATCTCACCGAGCATCTGGGAGGACCAATTGGAAGTGGGTGTCTTGGCGATGTTGACCTGCACCGCAGCGATGCCGAGGCGGGCTGCGAGATCGACCACACCCGTGACCTCTCCAACATTGTGCCTCTGGAGCGTGAAGATGAGGGAGCATTTCCCGCCCCCAGAGGCGACCGATGCGGCTTCGGCAATCTGCTCGAGGTTTGCTATGTAATCTGACCAACGTGCGGGACGGCGAAGGTGTTCAAAGAGCGCTGGCTGCGCCGCATCCCACGACACCAGTATGTGCCCGCCGTGCTCAATGACCTGACGGTAGTCGGGCAGCTTTCCGGAGCCGTTCGTAATTAGCTCAATCCCCAACCCGCGGCGAGTCAGGGTTTCTACATAGACGCTGAAGTTGGGCAGAAGGGTGGACTCTCCGAGACCATTGAGTCGAATCGACTGTAGGCCGCTGACGGATCCGAGGAGACTCTCGAAGACTTGATGTGGCATTGCCCTCGCCAAGTTGACTCCGTGCTGGCCAACTCTGCAGACCGGGCAGTCCAGATTGCAGGAATTCAGTAGCTCAACGATGAGCTTACGAGGGCCTGGAAGCTGCTGAGTGCGGGTCGAGAGGAACGCGCGACGCCACCTGGAGGCCTGCTCATCGGGAAGGTAGTCGAAATTGCGACGATCGAGCGCGAAGGCTGTGGCATCGTCGGCAGCAGGCTCAAGCATCTCTCGCACCCCTCTTCCAGCCGCGTTGGTACTGAATGAGGTGGAGGACTCGGAGGGCCAGGAAGGCTAGCGTGGTCCTAACGGGCAGTCTGTCGGTACGGTAGAGCGCGAACTGCCACCTTAGGTCGGCAAGGATAGCCATTGGCGTCAGCGCGGGAGGCTTCATTCCCTCCCTGCTAGATGCCAAGGTGTCTCGGCGTCTCAGATCAAAGTAGGACAATGGGCTAGCCTCTCGAAGCGAGCATAAGGTTGAAAGTTGTGTTCGTCAAGCTCTGCAATCGATTCAAGCTGGAGTTTCCAGGTTGACGGTTACCTAGATTTCTAGGGCCTCCCCCAGGGATCGCGCAATTAAGCGGCTCTCTCGATCTGGCGCAGAACTGCCTTGCGATGCTCCCGCAGCAACTGTATTTCGGGGAGGAATAGGTGCCACCCGCTTCGCAGCCCGAAGTTCTGGGGAGGCGTCCTCCGCTTTGAGGGGGGCGGGAGTCGCGCCGAGCGCCATGCGGACGCCAAGCTGGGGGCCATGCACCCCGGTGCACCCCGCCCCTTGAGGTCGAGGAACACCGCATCTGCGGTATCGTCGGTGTGCAAGATGCCATCCGAGATCGCGCTCACCGACGACAGCGAAAGACAGCTTCGGGCCTTGTCGGCTCGTGACCGACGAATCTTGGAGGCGGCAATCCTTGCCCGGCTCCAGTGTCAGCCCGAAACACCGACGAAGGCCATCAAACGGTTGCGACCCAATCCCTTGGCGGACTTTGAGCTGCGGGTCGGAGCCCTGCGTGCCCTGTAGACTGTGGAAGGCGAGGAGGTCGTCATCCTCATCGTGGGGCGAAAAGACGGCAACAAGCTGATTGTGGAAGGAGAGGAATTCCATGGCCATCAAGACCATCCAGTTGAACCAACCGGGGACTGACCTGGAGAAGGCTCTTGATGAGTGCGCCGGGTCCGGCGAGACTCTTGTGGTGGAGCTGCCCGATCAGCGCCTATTGGCCATTCTGCCGCTTGATCCCGCCGAGGACGATTCGCCGACGGACGAGCTGCTGGCGTCGAACCCCAAGTTTCAGCAGTTGGTGGCCAAGTCGAAAGCGAGCCTCCGCAAGCCGTTCCGAATCGCCCGGCGGTAGGAATAAGCCAGCCGGGTAGGTGCCAGGCTCTTGCGAGGACGGCGCTCGCCGCCGTCAGGTCGCCGCTGATCCGGGTTCAACTGACGGCGCTCCCGGAGCGACCGCCCGTTCACTTGCACGTGCCTGGAACGGGCGCGGCCCGGAAGGGGGCGTTTCCCACCTGCGCCCAGGTGTAGCCGCTCACCTTGTCGGTGGCCAGGATGTTGACCCCGGCGGCGAGCGAGGCGCTCCAGGACGTGGAGTCGTTCTCCGTCCAGGCTCGGGTGGCGAATCCGCCCAGCTTCTGGGCGTTGGTCGCCAGCGAGCACCATCCCGAGGAGCCGTACTTGATGTTGATGATCACCCGGTAGCCGTCGGTGTAGGGAGGCTTGGTCGGATCCGAACCGGCTTGGCGGGCGTCGATGTCGACGAAAGCGAGGCGCTGCGTGGGGTTGGTCGTCGAGTAGTAGGTTCGCCGGCGTGCGACCGCGCTGTCGCCGTCGGCGCCGGTGAATACCAGGATGAACTTGCCCGCGAGCTGGCCGAGCGTCGGCCAACCGTTCGCCCGCGCCCCCGCGAGCAGGTTGGGCGAGGTGCCCTGGAGCATCCCTGGAGAGTAGATATTTCCCATGCCGAGAGTCGCGGCGAAGATTCCCTCGATCTTCTGAGTGAACGTCGCATCGTCGCCCGGCGCGTTCTTCAGGTCCATGTCCACGGTCACCACGTCGTGGCCCGGGTTCGCCAGGTGCCAGTTGTGAAGGATCATCAGATCGTCATAGAGCGTCGCGACCTTCCAGTTGTAGGTCGAGGAGTGATCGACCGCGAAGGCCCAGGTGTCGGTCTGTCCGATGTACTGGCTGTCCTGGACAAGGTCGAATTCCACATTCCGGCAGCCGGCCTGATAGGGTTTCGAAGGATTGAACAGGAGCGCCTGTGGCAAGCTCTCGTTGCGCTGCTCGCTGTTGTGCGAGCCCTTCTGCTGCGCGAGATTGTAGGGGCTGCCGGCCGGCGTCTGAGCGGCGAGCGGCACTGCTGCGAGAGCGGCGGCGAAAACGAGGTTCACGACCTGACGGGCGATGGCCATGGCGTTTTCCTTTCCAAGAGCGAGACGTTCTCTCCCAGGAAAAGGCAGGTCTCGTGCCAGCACGGGTAGACCGCTCCCCCGAGGGGAGAGCGGGGGAGTGAGGGTTCGAGGTCTAGCGGATCCGCTAGACGGCTCACGCAGCTTCGCGAGATGGCACGGCTGGTGCCCCCGCCGCCGCGAAGGCCTCCTCCAGCTTTGCCAGATCCCCCGCGATCAGCGCCTTCAGGTCGCGCTCCAGCACCGTCAGCCCGGCCTTGGCAATCTCCAGACTGCGCCTTTGGGTCGCCGTCGGCATCTGCCGCGTCTGCCAGTGGCCGTTCCGGATCTCTTCAATGCGGTCACCGATCGACAGGGTGTCCGACTCGTTGAGCTTCTTCCGCGCCGGGTCGCCGTCGAGCCGCCGCTCGAGCTCGGCGACAGCCTGGCCCACTGCGTCCAGCCGGGAGTAGAGCGCGAGGTCCGCCTTGGGGGTCTCTCCCAGCGTCGCTCGCATGTGCCGGAGCTGGTCCTTGATGCGGTGGAGCTCCGCCGCGGCCGACGACAGACGCCGCGCCGCCTCCGCGGTCTCTCCCTGGAAGGCGGCCACCGCCGCCGGATCGTTGCCGGGCGGCAGGTTCGGCACCGGCTTCACCTCGAACGACTGCGGCGCACCCAGCGAACGGGCGCCGCTCGCCGACACCAGCACCAGCTCTGCCGAATAGCGTCCGGGCGCCACCAGGGGGCCCACCGGCGGCGGGTCCCAGGGGGCCCGGAAGGCCGGCGGGTTGAGCTGCACCGGGTCGGGGACCGGGCCGCGCAGGTCCCAGCTCACCCGGTGCAGCCCTTCCTTTGCCGGCCCCTCGATCCACCGCACCTTGCGCCCGGCGGCGTCCGAGACGATCAGCAGCACCTTCGGTGCCGTCTCCAGCGCTTCGGCCCGCAGCCGGTCGAAGCCTGGGAAGGGCGCGTCGGCTCCCTTCTCACGCAACGCCTTCTCGCCGGCCTTGCGCGCCTCGTGCGCGGAGGTCGGCGCCTCGCGCAGGAAGTAGGTGAAGAGGGCGCCGTGCGGCGGGTTCGGGGTGGTGAAGTCGTCGCTGCCGAGCTCCGGGCGCCCCGGAGCCTGTCCCGGCTGCCAGGGCACGAACCACCAGGCGTCGCGGACCGGGAACAGCATGCCCTCCTGCGCGAGCGCCCCCGCCGACCCCGGCGATAGATCGCGGAGCGGCGTGTAGTCGTCCAGCACGTAGAGGCCGCGGCCGAAGCTGGCTCCCACCAGATCGTTGTCGCGCCGGTGCAGCTTCACGTCGCGGAAGGGGATCGTCGGCACGCCCCCGAGCTTGAGCCAGTGGGTCCCACGGTCGGGGCTGAAGTAGAGGCCGCGCTCGGTGCCGAGGAAGAACAGGTCGGGCCGGACGTGATCCTGCTGCAGCGCCCAGACGATCGCTCCCGGCGGCAGGTCCCCCGCCATCGAGCGCCAGGTGCGGCCGAGGTCGGTGCTCTCGAAGACATAGGGTGTGAAGTCGCCGGTCTTGTGGTTGTCGGCGGCCACGTAGAGGGTGTCGGCGTCGTAGAGCGACATCTCGACGTGATTGACGAAGGAGAGCGCCGGCAGCCCCGGGATCGCCGCCGCACGGCGCCAGGTCCGGCCGCCGTCGGTGGTGATCTGCACCAGGCCGTCGTCGGTGCCGACCGCCAGCGTCCCCTCCCGGACAGGCGACTCCGAGATCGCCGTGGTGGTGGCGTACTTCGACATCGCGTTGTTGTCGTAGAGCGCGTCGACGCTCCAGACCCGTCCGAAGAACTTCTGCTCGTAGCGGTTCCGCCCGTCCGTCAGGTCGCCGCTGATCGGGGTCCAACTGTCACCCCGGTCGTCGCTCCGCCAGATCCGCTGCGAGCCGTAGTAGATCCGGTCGGGACGGTGTGGGCTCACCAGCAGCGGCGCGTCCCAGCCCCACCGCTCCGGCGCGTCCTCTTCGGCGGGCTGGGGGCGGATCAGCAGCCCCTCGTCGTTGCGCCGGTCCCTGCGGGAGAGCATCCCTTCCTGGATCATCAGGTAGAGAAGGTCGGGGTCGCGGGGGTCGAAGGCGACGCCGTAGCCGTCGGCGCCGAGTGGCACGTACCAATCCTGGTTGCGGATGCCGTCCCGGTTGAGAGTGCGCGACGGACCGTGCAGGGTGCCCTGGTCCTGCACCCCGGCGAGGATGTCGTAGAACGGCTCGCGGTTGTTGAGCGCCACCTTGTAGATCTGCGCGACCGGCAGGTTCGGGAAGTGCCGAAAAGCTTTCCCCTCGTCGAAGCTCTCGTAGAGCCCGGCGTCGGTGCCGACCAGCAGGTGGTTGCCGTTGGCCGGGTCGATCCACAGGGCATGGTTGTCGCTGTGCTTGTCGTGCCCGGTCTCGAGGGTCTCCATCGTCGCGCCGCCGTTGCGGGTCACGTGGAGGAAGACGTCCATCTGGTAGACCCGGTCGGCGTCGCGGGGCGAGGCCACGATCTCCTGGTAGTAGTGGGGGCCAGTGCCGCCGGAGATATAGCTGTTCCGCTTCTCCCAGCTCTCGCCCCGGTCGCGCGAGCGGTAGAAGCCGCGCTCCTCTTCGCCGGCTTCGATCGTGGCGTAGATCAGGGACGGGTCGGCGGGCGTGACGGCGAGCCCGATCTTCCCCATGTCTCCGCTCGGCAGGCCGGTCTTCAGACGGCGCCAGGTCTTGCCGTTGTCGACGGACTTCCAGATCCCCGAGCCGGGCCCCCCGCCGAGGAATCCCCAGACGTGGCGCCGGCGCTGGTAGGCCGCGGCATAGACCACGTCGGGGTTGCCGGGATCGAATTCGAGATCGGTGACGCCGGTGTTCTCGTCGATCTGGAGCACCGGGGTCCAGGTGGAGCCGCCGTCGATGGAGCGGTAGACGCCCCGGTCCCCGCCCGCGGCCCAGAGCGGCCCCTCGGCGGCGACGAGAACACGGTTGCCGTCGCGCGGGTCCACCAGGATGCGGCCGATGTGCTCCGACCGGGGGAGGCCCATCCGCTGCCAGGTGCGGCCGGCGTCGCGGCTGCGGTAGACCCCGTCCCCCCAGCCGACATGGCGCCCACTGACGTTCTCGCCGGTGCCGACCCAGACCACGTCGGGGTTGGTGGGATCGAGAGCCAGCGCGCCGATCGAGTAGGAGGGCTGGTCTTCGAAGACGGGCGTCCAGGTGGTGCCGGCGTTGGTGGTCTTCCAGACCCCGCCCGAGCCGGCGGCCACGTACCAGGTGCCCGGTGCGATGGGGTGGACCGCGATGTCGGCGATGCGGCCGCTCATCAGGCCGGGGCCGAGGCTACGGAACGGTAACGCGGCGGCGGCTTTGGCCAGCGGTGACTCTGGGACCTTGACCGACTGGGATCCGGCGGCAGGGGCCGCGAGGACCGCGGCGAAGGCGACGGCGAGGAGGAGTCTGCGCATTTTTGGTCTTCTGAAGAGATCAGTGCGGTTCGGCCAGCAGCTTTTCACGGTCGAGGATCTCGCCGTTCAGGATGACGTACTGAATGTTCTTCAGGTTTTCGATGTTCTGCAGCGGATTCGCGTTCAGCACCAGGAGATCGGCGTTGTAGCCGGCCTTCACCTGGCCGACGGTCTTCCAGTGGAAGGTCTCGCCGAAGTTGCTGGTGGCCGCGGCGAGCGCCTGCCGCGGAGGCAGGCCGAGCCGGGTCAACAGCTCGAGCTCGGTGTGCAGGGAGACGCCCGGAATCGTGCCGAAAGCGGTCGTCCCGCTGCCGGTGAGGTATTTCGCGCCCGCCCGCCGGTAGCGCTCTTCCACCTTGAGCCACGCCTCGGCGGCCCGGGTCGCGCGGGCGCTGGACGGCCTCTCCGAGGTCTCGTCTCGCTGTCCGGTCAGAGGGTTGGCCGGAAGCCAGATGTCCTTCGGGTCGATGATCTTCGCGGCAGGCTCCAGCCACGGATTGCGATGGTCCGGAAGGTCCAGATAGAGCATGCTCAGCGTGGGCACGAGGGCCACGGGGCTCGCGGCCAGGAGGGCAGCGTGCTGGTTCAGCTTCGGATCGTCGGGGCTGAGGCCGATCACGAGATCCGTGAAGTCGAAGCTCGGCCGGCCGAACGGGGTTTTGGCCATGGCCTGGCGCAGCTCGGGAGGCGCGATGGCGATCGAGTAGCGGGAAGTGTGAACGAAGGCGTCGACGCCCGCTCGAATCGCCTCTTCATAGGTTGTGAAGCCGAGCTCTCCGATCGTCCCGAGGCCCAACTCGTGCGCCTTCTTGACGATCTGGACCGTCCGCTCCGGCGTGATCGGGTAATGGATCAGCAGCACTTTGACCCCATGCTGCGCAGCCGCCTCGATTTCTTTGAGGGTCTCGGCCTCCGTCGATTGGACGACCTCGTCGCCTTTCTCCGAATAGCCGACGATCCCCAGCGGGTAGATGCGCGGGCTGGGGCTCGCCTTGAGGTAGAGATCCGGGCGTCTCGGCTTGCCATCGACGCCGACGATGGAGGTCACCCCCATGGACAGATAGGCGTTGGCGTGGGATTGCTTGCCGAGCGCGCCGAAGCTGTCGGTGAGCCCGGGTACGATGTACTTGCCGGAGACGTCGATGCGCCGTGCGCCGGCGGGAATCTTGACACTCTTCCGCGGGCCGGCAGCCACGATCTCGCCGCCCCGCAGGACGACGACGGCATCCTGGACGTCCCCGCTGGACTGGCCATGGTTGGAGACGTCCAGAATCGTGCCGCCGACCAGAGCGATCTCCGGGGACGGGCCGGTTGGCTCACCTTTCGTGCCAGCGAGAGCCGGGGAAGAGCCGAGCAGGAACGTGGACAGCAGCAGGGTTGTCAGGACTGAGTTACGCACGCGAAGCTCCTTCCGCCAAGCAGCGATGGGAACGATGGCTCATCGCAGTCTATCGCGGAGGGCCAGGCGGTGGGGAAGACGCTATGCTTCGGTCCGGTCGGTTCCGGGCCGTGACGAAATCGCTACGAGCCTGATGCGGTGAGGCGAATCCGGGCCATAATCGCCTCACGCCGTGAGGCGATTCGAGGCGCCGATGCCGACCTGGATCTGGGAACAAACCGACTGGCCCGCTTTCCGTTGGCGCGAGACGGAGGTGTCGCCGGTGCTCGCCCGCGCCCGTCTGGCCCAGGGACGCATCCTGGGAGCGGCCGGCCTGCTCGATCCGGCCCTGACCCTGGATGCGGACGTGAGCATCCTCGTCGAGGACGGCGTGCAGACCAGCGCCATCGAAGGGGAGCGGCTGGATCTGGATGCCGTCCGCTCCTCGGTGGCCCGGCATCTTGGGCTGCCTACCGCCGGTTTGCCGGCTCCTTCCCGTGCCATCGACGGGCTCATCGACGTTCTGCTCGATGCCACCCGCCGGTTCGACGCTCCTCTCGCCCTGGACCGGCTGCTGGGTTGGCAGGCGGCGCTGTTCCCCACCGGCACCTCGGGGCTCCGGGCCATCCGCACCGGACAGTTGCGCGGGACCGAACCGATGGAGGTGGTGTCCGGCGGCATGGGCGGGGAGCGCGTCCACTTTCTGGCCCCGCCTCGCGAGCGCCTCGAGGCCGAGCTCGACCGCTTCCTTGGCTGGTTCGAGAAGCCCTCGAAGGGCATGGACGGACTGGTGCTCGCCGGGATCGCCCATCTCTGGTTCATCACCTTGCACCCGTTCGAGGACAGCAACGGCCGGCTGGCCCGCGCCGTGACCGACATGGCGATCGCCCGGGACGAGCGCAGGCCCATGCGGCCCTTCAGCCTGTCGGCGCAGATCCAGCGCCGGCGCAGCGCCTACTACAAGCTCCTGGAGCTCACCCAGCGAGGGGAGTTGGATATCACGCGCTGGCTGGTCTGGTTCCTGGAGCAGGTCGAGGACGCCGCGACGCAGGCCCATTCGATCATCGCCCGCACGCTCGGCAAGGCGCGCTTCTGGCTGCGCTTTCAGACCGTCGAGATCAACGAGCGGCAGCGCAAGGTCTTGAACCGGTTGCTCGACGTCGGTCCGGAAGGCTTTGCCGGCGGCATCAACAATCGCAAATACATGGGCCTGACCCGCGCCAGCCGCGCCACGGCCTGGCGCGAGCTGTCCGATCTGGTGGCCAAGGGCTGCCTCGTGCCGACAGGCCAGGGAGGCCGCAGCAGCGCCTACGAAATTCCGTGGGCGGAGCTGGTGTAGGGTGGCGCCGGCAGCGCCAGAGGCCGTGGCCCAGGCGCTAGGTTCACAGCTTGGGCTTCGGCCGCCCCGACCTGAAGCCCTCGAACCTGGTTGACGGCCTTTTTTAGCTTAGTCGTCGACGCGGAGCAACACCCACCCCGCGATGGGCGCGGCAATCAGCCAGATCGCCACGGCAAGCAGCAGCGGCGTGCTGAGCTTGATCGACTCGATGACGTTCACCGCCTCGCTGGCGAGGTGGCCGCCGAGAAGTGTGAAGACCAGCACGACGGCGGCGGCGAGCGTCACGGCCTGACCGATCAGCAGGGAGCGCCGCGCGGTCGACTGCGCTTCCTGGCGCCGGCGCATCTGCACCCGCCACAGCATCGCCCCGGAGCTCGGCAGCGTCGCCTCGGTCACCGCCTGCACGCGCTCGTCGAGCAGCGCGCCGGCGACGAGACGCAGCTCACCGCAGGCTGCGCATGTCGTGATGTGCGACTCCAGCTCTTCTCCGATGAAACCGGCACCGAGGGCAGCGAGCAACTCGTCCTCGCGCGGACAGAGATTCGCGTTGCTCACTGGGCACCTCCGGTCAGAATCGCCGCCAGCTTGCGCCGCGCGCGCAGCAGCAGTGTGCGCACGCTGATTGTGCTGAGCCCGAGAATCTTCGCGATCTCCTCGTGCGACGATCCTTGCGCGTACGCGAGCCAGAGGAGCTCGCGTTGGATCGGCTCGAGTTGCTGGATCGCCCTGGCGACGTCGGTGCGCATCGTGGCCTCGATCTCCGGGCTCGGGCTCGCGCTTTTCGGCACCGCGCCGGCTGACGGCGACTCCTCGACAGCCAGCGGCACTTCCTCGTAATACTTGTCGCGGCGGGCCGCGTCGCGCACGAGGTTTGTGGCGATCTGGAACAGCGAGTTGCGGCGATGAGCCTCACTCTCGTAGCGCTTCGACGCGCGATAGAAGCGGTAGTACGCCTCCTGCAGGAAATCGTCGGCCTTGTGCGGGTCGCCGCTGAGCCGCGACAGATACGCCCACAACGGACGCGCCGTGCGCTCGTAGAACGCACGGAATTCGTCGTCGCCCATGACGGCCAGGGCCTCTTCCGCGTGGCGCTCGGCCATTATCGTGTCGAGGATCACGAGCGGATGGCTCATTCCCTTGATCATCTCACGGGTCCTGCCTCGCCGATGGCCTCAGGTGGCGCGCCGCCGTCCTCCCACAGGCCGAGGCGGCGCGACAGCTTGAGCGAAACGGCGGCGGAGGCGATGAAGCCAGCGCCGACACAAAGCGCGATCGCTCCGAGGGCGAACAACCCCTGCGACGAGTCTTTCTCGAAGACGAGGCTGAGCAGCAGCATTCCAAGGCCGGTGATGGCGATCACTACGCCGAGCTGCACCGACCACAGGATTCGCGACGCCAACGTCGACGTTTTCCCGCTCGCCGGACGCTCGACGTGCAGCGGAATCGGCGCGGATTCGAGGAATTTGCTGCCCGCCGGAGTGCGGATGTACTCGAGCAGCAGCTCGCTCGTGTTGAAGCGGTCGAGGATCTTGTTGTGCGCCTCGCTCTGCGTGCGCGCGAGCTGTTTCCAGCGCTTCTGTTCGATCAGCGTCCGGATCAGCCACGCCAGCGCGACGATGGTCAGGCCGATGCCGCCGACGACCGCCAGCATCTCGAAGATGTCGTCGAGAACGCTTCGGTTCTGCGCGGGGTTGCCGAGATGGGCCAGGTAGAAGCGTGGGTTCTTGGGGATCTCCGGATGCTTGGCCACGAGCTCCTGGACTTCCGGATAGCCGGACATGAACGCGTCGTTGGTCAGCAACGCCGGGTCGAGCTTGAGGATCATCCCCAGCTCAGACGGCTGCTGCTCGAGCAGGCGGGTGAGCTGCTCTCGGACTTCGAGGTGCCTGCCTGTCGGCGGGGGCCCGGTCTCTTCACTGGGTTTCGCGGTCGCCGTTTCAGTGGCCGCCGCGGCAGTGGCGGTTGTCGCGGCGGGGCTCGTCGCAGTCGTTGGCATCGCCTGAACGATGAGCTCGCCTGCGAGGGTAAGTACCAGCACCAGGATGAAGATCGTTCGAGTGGTGAGCGTCATGGGCGTGAATCTCCTTTACCCGGTGATACGAGCGACGCAGAGAGATGTGTACAGCCCGCTCGAAAAACCCTGGGCCAGAAGTCCGCTTCCGGGGACTCTCCTGCGGGCTGACCTCCGCCACGGCGGACCGAGCCCATCTCCCAGATCGAAGGGTTCACGAATCCGGGCGGCATCGGGGGGTGGGGGGCAGGCGGCGGAGTCCAGCAGCGGACTCCTCCATGGAACGTTAGCGTTGCCCAGGCAGATTGAGCTTGCCCTCGGTCTGGGCTTGCAGCGGACGGATGTGGTAAATATCCTCGGCTAGAGCGAGGTGCCGATGCCAACCATCTACAAGTCCCTGGAAGAGGTGCCTGACCGTGGCATTCAGGTCAGGCGCACACTCATCTATATTGAGCAGTCGATTAAGACCGCTCTCAGCCAGTTCGAGCTCGCCGCCAACGACGGCAACACCTGGGCCACCGTGGTGGCCACGGTCTCCAGCTTCCTGCAGGGCGTCTGGTCGGAAGGCGGTCTTCTTGGGGCCACCTCTTCCGATGGCTTCTCGGTGCAGTGCGGCCTCGGCAGCACCATGACGGCGCAGGGCATCCTGGACGGCTACATGATCGTCCAGGTCACGTTGCAGATGATCCGCCCCGCCGAATTCATTGAGCTGACGTTCAAACAGAAGATGGAAGGCGCCGGCTAGGGCGAGCTCGCAGTATGGCTAAGGCTAAGAAGAAGCTCCTGCCGAAGAATTTCGAAGAGATGCTCAAGGAAGGAGACGTCTCAACACTGAAGTCGGTCTTCGAGACGTGTGATCTCAATGCTCGCGGTGGCTACGCCAAGCAGACCGCATTGGCTTTTGACGAATGCCCCGATGAGCTCGCGCGTTGGCTGGTTTCGGAGGGTGCCAACCTATCCGCTACCGACACGTGGGGCAACACGCCACTGCATGCCCGGTCACGCAGTCGACGGGGACGCATCGAGGTCTTGCTTGAGCTGGGAGCGGACGTGAACAGCGGTAGCGCGTCGATCGGTACCCCATTACATGCGGCGGCGGATTCATACAGTGTCCCGAAAGCTCGCCTCCTTCTCGATCGAGGTGCAGAGGTTGATGCGCGCAACAAGGAGGGGTTGACTCCGCTGGAGTTGGCGTTGCGTCGATGCAATAACATCAACTTGGAGGACATGGCTTCGCTCGCGGAAGTGCTGCTGGCGGCGGGTGCTTCCAGGACCCCAAGGATGAATGGCTTCGTCGAGGAGATCGGAAAGAGGTTCGAGTTTCATCGCAGTGGTTTCAATCCGGAAATGGTGGACGCTGCCAGCGCTGCGTTAAACCGGCTGTACGAAGTATTTGAGGCGAGTCCGGTTCCTCGTCGCATTGTTCACGATGGGGCATCGCCCATCGTCGTAAAGGGGGACGGGTGGCAACAGCAACACCCAATGCTCTGGGAGTTGCTGGTTCCCTCGAAAGGACCCGCGGCCACGGTACAGGGCGAAGTCATTCGCATCTCGGGGCGCATTGCCCACGAGCTCGAGGGAAATGGCGGCATCAACTGGGATGCCGATTTCCGCAAGATGGCCGATGCATTCCTCGAACATCTTCGGGAGGGCAATCCCCTGTCGGCATCGCAGTTGGCGGCAGCGGCTGATCTCGTCAAGGAAGTGAAGCGGAAATCTGGTGATACCGAGCGCATGGCCGAACTCGCCGTCGCATGGGTGCTTCAGAATCCAACCCCAATGACCCTGGACCGGCCGGCTTACGCTTACAAGCGCTAGGTGACGTCCATGGCTCTCGCCGGCGCTTGCGCCCGCGAGTGATCTGCTATCTTAGAACCCGAGAGTCGACCCGATGGACGACACGATTCGCACCGCGCTCGCTGGCTGGGGCAACTTCTACCAAGTCACCGGCGCCGCCGCCGCCGCCCTGACGGGGCTGCAGTTCATCGTCCAGACCCTGCTCGCGTCGAACGCGTTTCGGCCGGTCCCCGGCAGCGATCCGGAAGGCGGCACCGCGGCGTTCGGGACGCCGACCGTGGTGCATTTCTCACTCGCGCTGATCCTCTCCGCGATCCTGTGCGCGCCATGGCCTGGGTACGGCGGGCTGCGCGCGACCCTGGGCGTCCTCAGCGCGGGCGCGCTCGTGTACTCCGCCGTCGTGTTGCGGCGGGCGCGCCGCCAGACGAGCTACACGCCGGAGTTGGAAGACTGGGTATGGCACATCCTGCTGCCGGCCGCCGCGTACGCCGCCGTGCTGCTGGCCGCCCTGCTCCTCGTCCGTGGCACCGAGGGGCTCCTCTTCGTGATCGCCGCAGCGACCTTGCTCCTGCTTTGCATCGGGATCCACAACGCGTGGGACACGGTCACCTATCTCACCTTCACCGCGCTGCGAGCCATGAGCTCCTCCGAGGGCAGGGAGTCCGAGCGGAAAGGACCTCAGGAGCGGTCTGACTAGCGCCGTCGCGCACTACTACAACGACTAGATGCCGGTCGAGATCGACCCGCTGGAGGTTGGTCACGAGCTGATGCCGATCGAGATCCATCCGCTGGAGGCCGGTCTCGACCCGACGCTGGTTGGGATCGGCCCGCTGTCGGTTGTCAGCGACCTGACGCTGGTCGAGATCGATCCCCCGAAAGCTGACGGCGACCCGGTGCTGATCGACACCGCAACGCGGCAAGCTGCCGGCGACCCGGTGCCAGCCGACAGCAGTCCGCTGCAAGCTGACAGCGACCGGATGTCAGTCGACATCGCTCCGCTGCAAGCTGACAGCGATCCGCTGCGAGCTGACAGCGATCTGATGCAAGCTCACAGCGACCCGATGCCAGCCGGCATCGCTCCGCTGCGAGCTGACCGCGACCCGATGTCGATTGACAGCGGTCTGTTGGAGGCTGAAAGCGACCCGATGTCGATTGGTAGCGCCCTGTTGCAAACTGACGAGGATCCGCTGCAAGCTGAGGCCGACCGGATGCCAGTTGACATTGCTCCGCGGCATGCTGACAGCGACTCGATGTCGATCGAGATCGAGTCGCTGACGGCTGGCATTGATCCGGTTGAAGATGTCGCCGGTCGCGTGCAGACTGGTTTTATCCCGATATGAAGTGACGAAGGCCCACGGTGAGCCGGCAGCGAGGAGGCGACTGGTCAAAGCGGACGGCGCACTTGTTTCTTCTCCCACTCCTGGCGATGCTGGTTGGCCTCCGCCAGCGAGCGGAACTTGCGGACGCCGGGCTCGAACTTCCAGGGGTGGAGCGCGAAGCTCAGCTCGGTCAGCTCACACGCGATGCGGAGGTTGTCCGGATCGAGAGGCCGAAGTGGCCGGACTCCCGGCATGTCCGTCACTGAGCGGTACTTGCGGATCGGCATCACTCGTCTCCCGGACCGAAGGCTTCACGGATCCGGGCGGCATCGGCACGGTCTTGCGGCCGCACGGTGTCTTTCTTCATGAGGTAGAGCATCTTCTATCCATTGGATACTCGGTATCACTCACCGAAGGTCATGCGGGCGAGCTCTTCTTTGAGACGGCTCTGCTCCTCGGGATCTCGGACATCTGCCAAGCGGTCAGCCAGCTCAAAGAAGCGCTTCTTCTCCTGCTCCCGGGCTGCGAGCCCCGACTCGATCAGCTCGACCAGGGCCCGGCTGGCGCTCGTGTGGCTGGGCTTCGCGAGCGACTTGACGCGGCGTGCGACATCCGAGGGTAGGCTCACAGTCTGTCGGACAGTTCTCTCCACGGTTGCCGGTCGGAGCGAAGCGAATCACGGCCAAGGCCGGAGAGGAGGTGGAGTAGGGCGGGCTCCCGCCTATGCTTCCTCTTGTTCGAGGGTGCATGCCTCGACGGAATCTTCGTCGAACACATGCTCAACGACTGCATACGGTGGACCATGGAGCCAGCTCGGATCATCGGTCATGTGTCGGTGCTCGGTGCGTTTCGACCTGTCGTTCGGGTCAACCGCTACACTGACGACCTCGTGCGGCTCCAGCGAGATGGCAACCACGACGCGGGAGCCGACATCGGTGCAGCGCCAGCGTTTGCCGCCGCACCAAAACTCAAGGCCGATGTGGAAGTCGTTGCGCTTCATTGGTGACAAGTATAGTGCTCTCCGCCGGAGGAGCAGGAGGAAAAAGGTCGCGCTCGTCCGCGAGGTCGAGGAAGATGCCGCGGCGCAACGGGAGGCTACTGGCAAGCCCGTGCTCGGCCGCGCGGCGGTCCTCAAGCAGCAGCCGCGCGAGTGGCCCAACCGTCCCGAAGAAGTCGCACGCTCCGCTTGTCCACGCCGCCCGGAAGGTTCGCCGCGCGCTCTATGAAAGATACCGCGCCTTCGTCGCTGCCTATCGGGAGACGGAGGAGCTCTTGAGGTCAGGCAGTCTGGCTCGCCGTTTTCTCGGCAGGGATGCCTTCCCTCCTGCCTTGCCGTTCGTCTGCGGGGACGATCGCCGGCTGACACCTCCCGCCCGACTTCCGCTCCCGACAGTGCCATCCGACCCGGTCGGAGAAGGAGAGGTCTGCCTCCATAGCTGAGCGCTTGACCAGTCGACCCGCGCAGGCGTATGCTCTCTGTACTCCGCGTAACGTCGCGGAAAGGAGGTTCAAGGCTGAGATCTGAATCGAGTAGAAGAAGAAGGCTCGATGGTAGCCGCCATCGAGCCTTCGGATGATCCACTACCCCGAAGCCCTTGACGCAGCCCGGAGATGGCGGAATTCCCCACCCGCATTAAACCGCCTTCCTATCGACGCGTCAAGCCTCGACAACTTCAACCGGAGGTGCTTGATGAAGAACCACTCTGAAGAGTTGGCTAGACGCGACCACCAGACACAAAGGAGGCGGAAAGTGAATGCGGGAGACGTGCTTGCTGAAGTTGAGGAGGAAATACTCTCTTCTGGGTTGGGCTGCCATTCATGGTTTTGCTCAATCACAAGTGATCCGGCGCCACGACGCTTCGTCGGCCACATGAATGTGGTCGTTGGAACGTGGAAGGCGTGGGAAATGGAAGACGACTTAGACGCCCGGCAGATGGAGGTCTGCCTCTGCCGGGAGGGCTGCCAAAGAGTCCCTCATCCTGGTGGAAGGGACGCTCGTTTCTTCTACATCTTCCTGCCAGAGGCGCCAGGACTGCAATAACGACCGAGGTCCAGCCTAGGCAGTTCTGGGCTGGGCCTTTTTAAATAGAGGATTCAAGTGCGCGTCCCTATTCGAGAACTAATGGATATTCAGCTCGGCTACCAGTGCCGTGACAACTCAGAGGTTTCGCAGGACGGGACGTACTATTTGATACAGGCCAAGGATGTAGACAGTGAGTTTGGTCATGACTTGGTTGTACCTTCGCTTGATCTTGTCAAGCCCACTCGAAATCCCACTCCGTACATTGTGGTGAATGGCGACCTATTATTCATGGCGCGAGGCCGAAGGCGCTCTGTCACTCTTGTCGAGGGATTGCCTTCTGATCGCCCTTCCGTTGCCATGTATTATTTTTTTATTTTGCGCCCAAGGGGCAATTCTGTCAGCCCTGGCTTTGTCGCATGGATAATCAATCAGGGGCCGGCAAAGGACTACTTGGCAAGCGTCGCGAGTGGAACGACGATCCCATTCGTGACGAAGAAAGCCTTTTCTGCTCTTGAGATAGATCTTCCAGGGCTAGAAGTACAAGAGTATATATCCCGTATGTATTGCCTCTCGACGCGGGAGGGACGATTGCTGCGCCATCTTGAGCAGAGGAGAGCGGAGTTGGTCCGCTCGGCGTGTCTTGATCTTTATGAGCAGGGCGAGAGGAAGTGAATGAGCGGGCAAGTTTCGGCTGAGCGCATAGAGGAAGTCTTCTGGAAAGCCTGCGATGCTTTTCGCGGGAGTCGGGCGAGTGAGGCGACATCTTTTTTCTTGTCCTTATGCTTGTTACTCCTGAAGTTCTTTTCCGATCTGGCCCGTGACAAAAGAGAGCTTGCGCTGCTAGATTGGCGTGGTCAATCGCTCTGGGCCTCGCTTCAGATTCCTGAAGCGTGTGAGTGGGGTAGGCTTGAAAATCACCCTGATAAGACCTCGGTTAGATCTGTTAAATCAATGTTGCGCGAGATTGGCATTCGAAATCAGGAAGTTGTGGGTGATATGTTTGGACCGCTCTTTGTGGGGCATGATGACGAAACAGAAGGCGAATCTATTAGTGTAGCAGTGGATATCTTCTCTCAGTTAGATCTCCGGCCTTCTATTCTCTCTGGTGAGGTTCTTGGGGCAGTCTACGAGACAATGGTAGCGAAATTCTCGGAATCTCAGGGTAGTTTGGGGGAATTCTATGTACCCGAGGGGGTGTCTTCTCTCGTGGCGCGGCTGGCAGATCCACGCCAAGGTGAGAGTATATATGATCCATACTGTCGTTCGGGTCAGCTCCTTGCTCGATTAGCCCAGCAATCCAAGCATCCTGCGCGATTGACTGGACAAGCAAGGAGCCTTAGAGATGCTTCTTTGGCGAAGATAAATATGCTTCTGCACGGGTGGGGCAATTCACGGATTACGGTTGCTGATCCGATAACATCACCTGAACTTAGAGAGGGCGTATTGTCAAGGTTTGATGTAGTAGTGTCGAACCCTCCGTTTGGAATGGACAGTTGGGCAAGTGAGATGGCTTGGAAGGACTCGTACAAGCGATTTAAGTGGGGCGTGTCGCCGCCAAAGTTGGCAGACTATGCGTTCATATCCCATATAGTTGATTGCATGCAAGAGGAGGTGGGGAGGTCGGTTGTTGTGGTCTCTCATGGCGCTCTCTCTCGGGGAGGTAGTGAAGCTTCGATTCGTAAGGCTTTCGTGGAGGAGAATCTTGTTCATGGAATTGTCGCGCTCCCGGGCGGGCTCTTCTCGGCTACGAGAATATCTGTGGCTCTGATTGTGTTTAAAAATAAAAGAGAAGATCGGGGCGTTCTCTTTGTGGATGCTTCGCATGCTTTCTTGACTACGGCGGGAAGAAATTTTCTGCGAGATCAGGATGTTGATAGGATTGAAAGAATTTTTAAGGCCTTTGAGACGGAGGAGGGATTTTCCTATCTTGCCTCTCCTGAAGAGATTCAAGAGAACGACTTCAACTTGAGTGTTTCACGTTACGTGCGGCCCAAGAGCCCAGCCTATAGACGTCTCAGCGAAGTCTGGTCTGAGATTCAGCCCATCCAAGAAGAACTTAAGGAGGTTCAGGAGGAATTGGACGCTCTGTTAAGGAAGTTTGGTTCAATTCCAGAGTGATAGCTCTTTCCTTGGCATTTGCGGCTGGCTGTGCAATTTCTCCACCGTATACAAACTCTTTCGAGCAGAAGGCCCGCGCGGTGGCCGAAGACGTGAAAGCGGGTCTCCCGTCGAGCCACCCCAAGGCCACCTTGCGCGGCCCGGACGTGTTCTTCGTCGACCGCGGCCCCGGCGGCGGCCGGCGCCGCTCTTGAGAGGTGCCAGGCGCTATTTATTCCGAGCACCGCCCTCCGAACGCTGTAACCCACGAAACGGACGCTACCGGAGCCGAGCTCTACCGCCCGTTTCATCGACTGAAGCGCCCGTCAAGTGGATTCCAGCGTCCGTTTTCTGGTTTGAACCGTCCGGTCGTCCTCGTCTACCGCCCGACACTTGAGCTCCAGCGTCCGTCAACCTGTCCGGACCGTCCACACGCTGGACGGCAGCGTCCGCTGGGTCAACTGGACCGCCCGGATGCCGAGTTGAAGCGTCCGTTCGGACAGCTCTACCGTCCCATTGCTCGTCGGAAGCGTCCGCTCCTTGGTTTCTACCGTCCGTTTCATCGTCTTGACCGCCCCCTGGGCGGTGTGGATCGTCCGTTTGCCCGCAGAAGCGTCTCACTTCGAGAGCCCCACCGTCCGATTCCTCGTGCCGGACGCTCCTGGGAGAGGAGAGGCGCCGGGCCTCCCGCTCCCGGCGCGCGGGAGAGGCTTCGGTTGAGTTGAGTGAGACGCTTCCGGTCTCTGAGACGCTTCCAGAGCCGCCCGGCGCTCCGCCCGTCACCCTCCGGATGATAGATACGGCTGCGCAGGTCTCGAATCGTCCCTCGCGTCGCCGGCCTTGACGTGGAGCCAGGCGGCAAGTTATAAATCTCGAAGCTTGGAGATTTTACGGTCCAGCGGGAGGTCGAGGTGAGAAGCCCTCATTCCTTTGGAAGCTTGGCCATCCTTGCCACCGTTGCGCTGGTTGCCTTCGGCACGGCGGAGGCTGCGGGCCCCGCCGCCGCTCCGTCTTCCCTCCGCATCATCTCCGACCGGCCGTTGCCGCCGGCCCTCCACGAAGCCTCTGACATCCGTTGGGCGAGCGACACTTCGGTCTACTTGTCTCTCTATCGCGAAGGCGCCGTCGAGGCGAGTGTAGACCTCGACCATCCGCGAGTCGTCAAGGTGATTCCCGGGATGAGGGAGGTCGGGGGCACTTTCTGCTCAGGTCTTGCCGCGTCGCCCGAATACCTTGTGACCCATGGCCCCCTCTGGATCACCTGGCGGAGCGTCTCCGAGCCGACGCGAAAGGAGGAGGCATTCGATTCGATCCATGATCTCGATGTCTTTCAGGATCGGCTCCTCATCATCGCCGCCCGCCGGGACGACAAAGGCCGGTTTGCCCCTGAGGGTGCCCTCGCCTGGTTGGGCTCACTGCGTAAAGGGCTCTCCGATCTAAGACCTGTGGCCTACGATGCTAGCGGCCCCGGAGGGAAGACCCTGGGGGCATGCTCGACCTTCGAAATGGGAGGTGCACGGTTCTTGGCCGACGGATCGTTTCTCGTCGTCCCGGGTGTCCAGCCCGGCATTCATCTTTACAGCGCGGAGGGGAGGCTTCTCCGCACCTGGGACTCGGGGGCTGTAGGGATTGACGCCGACTGTGCCAGTTTGACAGAGCAGCAGATCCGCCGGTTTGCCACCCAGTTCGTCCCACGTGTTGAATGGCTCAACCAGCGGCGAACCTTGGACGAGATCCTGCCTTTGCCTCAAGGGCCCGGTCTGGTGGTGAGAAGTGTTTTGGAGGGAAAGGTCCGGTGGAGCCTCAAGATCCTGCGGCAGGACGGCACGGTCTCGACCTACACGATTCCGGTCTCTGGCCAGAACGAATTTGCTCACCTCAAAGGCGATGTCCGGAGTCGTAAGATTGTCTTCATCGTGAGCGCCTCGGAAAAAGACGGTATGAGCTCGGCTGTTTCCCGGCTTGTCCTGGCAGAGACACCGAAGTAAAGAAAGGATAAGGATATGGCAAAGCGGCGGAAAAGACTGATTTATTCCTTAGGCCTGAGCCTCGGAGCGCTTTTGCTTGCGGTTCCCAAAGCTGACTCAGAATGGTTCCCGACGGAGTGCAACAGTTATGTCAACGTGTCCGCACAATTTGACTCGCATTACGGTGGCTACTGCGGCGGCTACGGGGGAGTCTGCGCCGAGTGCTCGACCGGCTATCGTGGCGGGTACACCGTGTGCGTCAGCGACAGCAGCGGAAGCAGTATTTGCACTGACTACCAGGACATCTGACCGGTCCGCAAGTCTTCCATGTGGCCGGTCGTCTTTTTCCTGCTGTTCCGGTCTGCCCTCATGCAGGACCAGTGGCGGCTGGTCGACCAGGACGGCCATGTCGAGACCGTCTGGGGGACGCCTCGGCTCAAGGCGGAGGAGCGCGCTCACCTGACGTCTGCGTGGGTATGGTCCGGGGTCCGGCCGCCGCGCCGGATCGAGCCGAAAGACGTCGGCGAACAGAAGCCCCCAGGCAACCCGGCGCGTCTCGACGTGCGCGTCGTGCGCGGCTCGCGCACCCGGCCACCGTCAGAGATTGAGATCGTGGCCGCTCCGCTCGCCATGTGGCGGGAGGTTCCGGAGCATCTGCTTCCACACTGGCCCGTGCCGGCGAACGGGCGGCTGGCCGTGCCTCGGGCTCCCGGCGAGCGGTGGCGCGCGCGGGTGGTGGGTCCGGGCGAAGGGTCGTGGTGGGTGGATGTGCAGCCGGGGCGCTCCGCGGCCGAGCTGACCGCAGTCACCGCGAAGGGAGCGCGCCTCCGGGTGATCGATGAACGGGGAGCGCCCGTTGCGCCGGTCAACGGCTCGACTCTGGAAGGAGCCGCGCGGCAGGGCGCCAACGGCCTCTGGGCCACACTCCGCGGCGAGAGCGGTGCCCTGGAGCTTCCGGGGCTCCCGGACCTCGGGGAGATCACGGTCACCGTCGTCAAGCCGGGCTACGTGCCCGCCTCCGCTTCCGGGCGGCCGAGCGAGCTGCCGGACCGGTTGCGGCTCAGCCGCGGGGCGGCGCTTTCGGGCCGGATCGCTGCCGAGGGGGGAGGGCCGGTGGCGGATGCCGTGATCGAGGTGGAGGCGTGGTCTTCGCCTCGCGTCTCGCAGCTCTATCGGATGAGCGCGCGCAGCGGAGCCGATGGCGCCTGGGTGCTCGCCGGTGTGCCGCCCGGACCGGTGTTCCTCTCCGCGCGGGCCCCCGGTTTCGCTCTCTTCGTGCAACAGATGGAGATCCCGCCTGGGGAGACGGATCTCGGCGTCTTCACCCTCCCGGCGGGCTTCGACCTTTCCGTCACCGTGGTGGATGAGCAGGGGAGCCCGGTGCCGGCTGCGCGGATCGACGCCGGCGCCAAGATCTCCGCCGAGTCGGACGGCCGCGGCATGGCGAAGCTCTCCGGTGTCTCGCGGACGGCTCCGCTCCGGCTGACGGCCACGGCGGCGGGTCATCTCCCCGGCAAGTCGCAGGTCAATCCGCCGTTGCCGGATCCGGTCCGCATCGAGCTGCGGCGCTCCTTCCGCGTCCTCGGTCGTTTCCTCGAAGCGCCGGGCGTGCCGGCCGCGGGCGGCCTGATCCAGACGGCGCAGGCGTCCTGCACGCGGGAAGGCCGGCTCGACGAGCGGGGCGGGTTCGAGCTGGACGTCCCGCCGGGAGAAATGGTCACCGTCGCCTTGCGGTCGCCGCGGACACGGGAGCTGCGCCTCAACCTGCCTGCCGGTGTGGCGGGAGAGGTCCGCGACCTGGGAGACCTGATGCCGCCGGCCGGTCTCGCGGTCACCGGCCGGGTGCAGCGCGCCGCCGACGGCAGTCCTGTCCCCGGCGCCCGAGTGTGGCTGCCGCGGCCCGGTGCCGGCGGAGAGCTCTTCGCCTGGGCGAGCCGCGACGTGCTGGAGACGGCCACGGAAGAGGACGGCCGCTTCCGCCTGGCGGGCTTGACGCCCGGGCCGGCGGTGCTGCGGGTGGACGCCCCAGGCTTCGCCAGGGCTTCTGTGGGCTTGGCCTTTGAAAGGGACGGCTCTCCAGAGACCACGCCGGCGGATGCCGGCGACATTTCCCTGGTCGGCGGGGCGGCTCTGCACGTCCTGGTCCCCGCGGAAGCGACCTTGGCCGAGCCCGCCGAGGCGCGTGCCGATCTGCGCGGCAACTGGATCGAGCCCGACATGCTGACGGCGCCGGTGCGGGATGGCGAGGCGATCATCCACAACGTCCCGCCGGGTCCGGTGCTGGTCACCGTGCTCGCCGGCCGGAAGCTTCTCTGCGAACGGCAGGCGACAGTTCCCGCAGACACCGCGCAACTCGAGGTGGACTGCCGCGGCTCCTCCCTGACCGTGGCGGGGCGGGTCCGCGTCGGCGGCGCTCTTTCCGGTCCCGGCCTCCTCCTCTGGCAGCCTCCGGCCACGGCGGCGGCGAGCCGGATCGACACCGTCGTGTCGCCCGGCGGCTTGCGGCAACAGACGATCCTCGGCGCTGGGCGGCCGCAGGTGGATGTCGCGGTAGGAGCGGACGGCGGATTCGTGAGCCAGGAGCTGACCCCGGGCCGTTGGCAGGTCTCCTGGGTTCCCGCAGCCGGCGTGGTCTCCGGCGCGCAAGCCGTCGAGATCCCCGCCGTGGAGCGCTTCGAGGCGGAGATCTCCTACCCGGGCCTTGCGGTGACCGGCCAAGTCCTGGATGAAGAGGGGCATCCGGCCGAGAGAGCTCGCGTCCGCGAGCTGACAACCGGCGCCCTCGCCTTCGCCGCGGCGGACGGCACCTTTGCTCTCACCGGTCTCGCCGGCCCCAAGGCGGTGCTCCAGGCGCGGCTCGACGACTTGAGCAGCGCCGTTCGCGAGCTGGCTCTCTCCCCGGGCCGGGCGCCCGAGCCGGTGGTCCTCACCCTCTCCAAGCGGTCCGCCGACCGCATCGAGGTGGGGGTGGCCGACGCGACCGGCTTTCCGGCGTCCGGAGCGTTCGTTTTCCTCGACGAAGAGGGCAAGGGAGTCCGCCTGCTCACCACCGCGGCGGACGGCAAGGCCGCGGCCTCCTTCGAGCCTCCCTTGCCGGCGCGCGTGCGGGCCGCCGCCGTGATCGGGAGCCATTGGGCGCTGGGAGACTGGCTGAGCCGGGAGCAGGCCGCGGCCGGTCTCTCCCTGGTGCTGGCGGACGACGGCGGTCTCGTCATCGAGAGCGGCTCACGCGGCGCGTTGGATCTCGTGTCCCCGGCCGGCTGGAACCTCGCCTGGCTGCTGCGGCTTCTTGGCGCGCCGCCCTTTCTCGACCCGGACCAGCCGTTCCGCCTGGAGGGCCTGCCGGCCGGCACGTACACCGTCTCTCGCGGCGGAGCGGGCATGACCGTCACCGTGCGGCCCGGCGAGCTCGCGACGGCGCGGCTGCCCTGATCGACGTTTGACACCTACTCCCCGACGCATCTATACTCGTAGGCCCGAGTTCTCAAAGACTTAAAGCCAGAACTCGAACCCCCCACGCTCGTGGGGCGACCGGGCGCGTGCGCCTGGAATCCATGCCAAGGAGGTAGTTTGTAATGCCGGCGAGCAAAGAACAGGACCTGCCGACGTTGACGGCCGAGTCCGACGACGACGAGCAGCTGAGTGCGGAGGCCTACAAAAAGCTGCTCGATCTGTATGACGACAGCATGCGCAATCTCACCGAGGGTGAGATCGTGCCCGGACGGGTGATCGGCATCACGTCGAACTCCGTCATCGTGGACGTGGGCTACAAGTCGGAGGGGCTGGTCCCCATCGACGAGTTCATGGACCGTGACGGATCGCTGCAGGTCAAGGAAGGCGACGAAGTCGACGTCCTCCTCGAGAAGACCGAGGATCTCGAGGGACACGTCCTCCTCTCGTTCACCAAGGCCCAGCGCATGCGCCGCTGGACCGAGGTGGAGAAGGCGTACAAGGACGGCCGCGTCATCAAGGGACGCGTCACCGACCGGATCAAGGGCGGCCTGACGGTGGACGTCGGGTTGCGCGCCTTCCTGCCCGGCTCGCTGGTCGACATCAAACCGGTGAAGAACCTCGAGTCGCTGCGTGGCCAGGAGCTGGAGTTCAAGGTCATCAGCCTCGACCGCCGGCGCAACAACATCGTCCTCTCCCGAAAGGCCGTGCTCGAGACCGAGCTGGTCAAGAAGAAGGCCGAGACGTTGAAGCGGCTGGAGGAGGGGGCCCGGCTCAAGGGCGTGGTCAAGAACATCACCGACTATGGCGTGTTCATCGACCTCGGCGGCATCGACGGCCTGCTCCACATCACCGACATCTCCTGGGGCCGCGTCAACCATCCCTCCGAGCACTTCACGGTGGGCGACGAGGTCGAGGTGGTGGTCCTCAAGTTCGACCCCGAGACCGAGCGCGTCTCCCTGGGCTACAAGCAGAAGAGCGAAGACCCCTGGACGCTGGTCGACAAGAAGTACCCCATCGGCTCGCGGGTCAAGGGCCGGGTGGTCTCTCTGGTCGACTACGGCGCGTTCGTCGAGATCGAGGAGGGCGTCGAGGGCCTCATCCACGTCAGCGAGATGTCGTGGACCAAGAAGGTCGTCAACCCCGCCAAGATCCTCGAAGTGGGCGACGAGGTGGAGGCGATCGTCTCCGAGCTGGACATGGATCAGCGGCGCATCTCCCTGTCGCTGCGCCAGACCGAGCGCAACCCCTGGGAAGAGCTGGAAGACACCCACCCCGAGGGCAGCATCATCGAGGGCAAGGTGCGCAACCTGACCGAGTTCGGCGCCTTCGTGGAGATCACGGACGGCATCGACGGCCTCATCCACGTCTCCGACATGAGCTGGACGAAGCGGGTCAAGCACCCCAGCGAGATCCTCAAGAAGGGCGACGTGGTGCGGGCGCGGATCACCAACATCGACGTCGAGAACCAGCGCGTCTCCCTGTCCATTAAGGAGTTCATGCCCAACGAGTGGCAGGACTTCGCCGATCATCACCACGTCGGCGACTCCCTGGAAGGCCGCGTCGTCAACGTGACCGACTTCGGGCTCTTCATCGACATCTACAACGGTCTCGAGGGTCTCGCCCACATCAGCGAGATCGAGATTGCGGCCGGCAGCAAGCTGGAGGACCACTACAAGGTCGGAGACTGGGTGCGGACCCGCATCCTGCGCATCGAGGAAGAGGAGAAGAAGGTCGGCCTCTCCATGCGTGGCGTCGGCCAGCCTTCCGAGGCGGAGGTCGCCGAGCTCCAGGCAGCCTACGACGCCCGGATGGGCAGTGTTGAGCCGCGCGCCAAGAAGCGCGATCAGGAAGAGACCGAGACCGAAGAGCCGGCGCAGTAGACGAGAGAGCAGCACAAGGCCGTTGTCGACCTAGGGTCGGGCGGGCTCCGGGCGGAGCCCGCCTCTCCCGTTGAGAAAGGGGTGGGAGATGGCGTCGTCCCTGATCAAAGACGGCATGACCAAGGCGGAGCTGGTGGAAGAGGTGGCCCGCACCACGCAGCTCACCAAGAAGCACGCTGAGATCATTGTCAACACGGTGTTCGACAGCATCGTCAGCTCACTCAAAGACGGTGAGAAGATCGAGCTGCGCGGTTTCGGCAGCTTCCGGATCCGCCACCGCGGTGCGCGGACCGGGCGCAATCCGAAGACCGGCGACAAGGTCAAGGTGCCGCCAAAGCGGATTCCGTACTTCAAGCCGGGCAAGGAGCTGCGAGAGCTCCTCAACGATCAGTGCTGAGCGCTGGACGCTCTCCGACAGGCCCGGATGGATACACTCTTTACTCCCTGGAGGTACTCGTACATCACCCAGAGCGTGCCGGACTCCGAGTGTTTCTTCTGCGCCGCCGGTAAGGCTCCGGACCATCCGGACGGTCTGGTGGTGCACACCGCCCGGCATCACCTGGTGATGCTGAACCTTCATCCGTATTCGAGCGGGCATCTCATGGTGGTCCCCTTCGACCATGTGAGCGATCCGCAGGACAGCCCCGCGGAGGCACAGGCGGAGCTCTGGCCGCTGGTTCTCAAGAGCCAGCGGATTCTCTCCAAGGCCTACGCGCCGCAAGGCTTCAACCTGGGGATGAACCTGGGCAAGCCGGCGGGCGCCGGAGTCCCTGGCCACTTTCACTTCCACCTGGTGCCGCGTTGGGCCGGTGACACGAATTTCATGACCGTGCTGGCGGAGGTCCGTCTGGTTCCAGAGGATCTGCGCCAGTCCCGCGAGCGCCTGCGGGCGCTCTTCATGCAGGAGGACTGATTGGCGGATTCCGCGAGCAATGAGACCCAGCCGGCGCCGGCTCTCCCCCCTGTGGGAAATCCGGTGGTGGCGGTGGTCGTCGCTCTTCTCATTCCGGGCCTGGGGCATGTCTATCTGCGGCGCTGGCGCCGCGGCTTGGCGTTCCTGGCGATCGTGGCCGTGTCACTGTGGGTGGGCTGCACGCTCAAGGGCAATCTCTACCAGGTCGAGCGCAACGAGCCGCTCTCGATCCTCGCGACGCTCGGCGCCATGGGGATGGGCATTCCCTACTTCCTGCTCCGTATGACCAACTACGCGGGGGACATCCTGTCGCCCGGGTATGAATATGGGACCGCGTTCCTGCTCACCGCGGGGCTGATGAACTGGCTGCTCGTGCTCGACGCCTGGGACATCTCCCGCGGCAAGAAAGAGTGACCCCCCAGGGGAAAAAACCAATGCTCAGTCATTTCTTCCTCATGGTGCTCTACGCCTTCCTGGTGAGCTTCTTCTTCACCTTGCTGTGGCGGCGCCGCCGCCGGGAGCAGGTCAAGCTGTTCCTGCAACTGTTCCTCGGGATGGTGGGTGGGGGTCTGCTGGTGGCCTGGTTGATGTACCCGTTCCCCCCGGGCCCTCCCGCGCCGATCCCATGAGTCCGCGCTCCCAGGAGCTCCTGGTCGTGGCCGGCGAGGCGTCGGGCGACCTGCACGGCGCCCGCCTGGTTTCGGAGCTGCACCGCCTGATCCCGGGGCTGTCGGTCTTCGGGCTCGGCGGCGACGAGCTGCGCGCCGCCGGCCTCGATCCGGTGGCGCACAGCGCCGAGATCTCGGTGGTGGGGATCACCGAGGTGCTGCGCATCCTCAAGCGGGCGCGCGAGGTGTTCGCCCTGCTGCTCGCCGAGGTGGACCGCCGCCGGCCGGCCGCCGCGGTGCTGATCGATTTTCCGGACTTCAACCTGCGCCTCGCCAAGGAGCTCAAGAAGCGCGGGGTGCCGGTGATCTACTACATCAGCCCGCAGGTGTGGGCCTGGCGCCGCGGCCGGGTGAAGACCATCGCGCAAGTGGTCGACCGCATGCTGGTCCTCTTTCCGTTCGAGGTGGACTTCTACCGCCGGTTCGGCGTCGACGTCGTGCACGTCGGCCATCCGCTGGTCGACGAGGTGCCGCAGCTCCCGTCGGCCTGGGAGCGCGGCGAGCTGAGCCGTGAGCCCTACCGGGTCTCGCTGCTCCCCGGCTCGCGGGTGAGCGAGGTGGAGGCGCTGCTGCCGGTGATGCTGGAGGCGGTGCGGCGGCTGTCCGACGACCTGCCGATCGAGGTCCGGCTGATCCGCGCGCCGACCGTTCCGCTGGAGATGCTGGAAGAGGAGATCGAGCTTTCCGGCCTGCCGGTTCGCATCATCGCCGAGAACCGCTTCGCCGCCATCGCCGACTCCCACCTCGCCCTCTGTGCCTCGGGCACGGCGACCCTGGAGGTCGGGCTTCTCGGCACGCCGATGGTGATGCTCTACCGCCTGGGCCGCTGGACTTATCTGGTCGCCAAGCTCCTGGTGCATCTCCCCTATGTCAGCCTGGTCAATCTGGTGCTCGGCCGCAAGGTGGTGCCGGAGCTGGTGCAGGGCGACGCGAGCCCCGAGCGGATCGCGCTCGAAGCCGAGCAGCTCCTGCTCGACGAGCGGGAGCGCGACGCCATGCGGGAGGCGCTCGCCGAGGTCCGCGGCCGTCTGGGGAGCAGCGGCGCCAGCCGGCGGGCCGCCCTCGAAGTGGCGGATCTCCTGCGCGGCGAGGCGGCGGCGTGAGCACGGGCCTGACGACGTTCTTCTGGCGCTACCTGCGGCGGTACGCCGGCTGGGCGATCCTGGCCGCGGCCGGCATCCTGGTCTATGCCGCCGCCACCGCGGCGACGCTCTACCTGATCAAGCCGATCTTCGGCGAAGTCCTGCTTTCCGATCAGGCGCCGAGCCTGCTCGGCGGCTTCGGGGTGACTCCGTCGAGCGCGGCGGCTCCTGGGGCGCAGAAAGCGAAGCCGGTGCTCCCAGAGACCGGTGTCCTCGCGGTCGTCAAGAAGCACCTCGACCTGGCGGGGAAGATCGACCGCAGCTACGAATCCTTGAAGCGGCACCTCGGCGTCGACCGGACCAACGTCGTCTACTTCGTGCCGTTCCTCTTCGTGGTCGTCTTCATCCTCCGCTGCCTTGCCGACTTCGTCTCGGGCTACGCCTTCCAGCACATCGGTCTCGGCATCACCACCGACATCCGCAACGACCTCTACCGCCACATCCTCGACCAGTCCAGCCGCTTCCATGCCCAACATCCGTCGGGCGAGCTGGTGGCGCGGGTGATCAACGACGTGGCGTTGATGCAGAACGCGGTGGCGAACCGGTTGCTCGACCTGTTTCAGCAGTCGATCACCCTGCTCGTGCTGCTCCTCCTCCTGCTGTCGACCAACTTCAAGCTGGCGCTCATCTCGCTGGTGCTGGCGCCGGTGCTGGTCTATCCGATCGTCCGCTTCGGCAAGGGGATGCGGCGCACCAGCCACCGCAGCCAGGAACGGATGGCGGACCTCGCCAGCCTGATGACCGAAGGCATCCGCGGCCACCGAGTGGTCAAGGCGTTCGGCATGGAAGAATTCGAGATGACCCGCTTCCGCGAGGCCACGCGGCGCCACCTGCGGGTCAACCTCTGGGCGCAGATGCTGGCCAACGCCGCGGGACCGGTGGTCGAATCGCTGGCGGTGGTCGGCGCGGCGGCGCTGCTCATCTTCGCCGGCAAGGCGATCCGCGCGGGCGATCTCAACGTGCCGGCGCTGATGCAGTTCCTGACCACGCTGCTGACCATGTACGACCCGATCCGCAAGCTGAACAAGGTCAACCTGATTCTGCAGGAGGCCATGGCTGCCGGCCAGCGGGTGTCGCGCCTGATCAACGCGCCGAACGACATCGACGAGCGGCCCGGAGCGCGGACGCTCGACGGCGTGCGCGAGCGCATCTCCTACGAGAGCGTCGGCTTCGCCTACGACGACCGCCAGGTGCTGCGCGAGGTGGAGCTGACCATCCGCGCCGGGGAGATCGTGGCGGTGGTGGGACCGTCGGGGGCGGGCAAGTCGACCCTGGTCAACCTGCTGCCGCGCTTCTTCGATCCCGACTCCGGGAAGATCACGATCGACGGCGTGGACACTCGCGACCTGACGCTCAAGAGCCTGCGCGCGCTGATCGGCATCGTCACCCAGGACACTGTGCTGTTCAACGACACGGTGCGCAACAACATCGCCTACGGCCGTTCGGACCTCCCCTTCGAGCGGGTGCGCGAGGCGGCCGCGGCGGCGTATGCGGACGAGTTCATCATGGAGCTGCCGCACGGCTATGACACGGTGATCGGCGAGTCGGGTCTGCGCCTCTCGGGCGGCCAGCGGCAGCGCCTCGCGATCGCCCGCGCGCTGCTCAAGAACGCGCCGATCCTGATCCTCGACGAGGCGACCTCGCATCTCGACACCCATTCGGAGGCGCTGGTGCAGAAGGCGCTTTATAATCTGATGCAGGGGCGTTCGACCCTGGTCATCGCGCACCGCCTGTCGACCGTCATCAAGGCCGACCGCATCCTGGTGATGGACAGCGGCCGCATCGTCGAAGAGGGATCGCACAAGCAGCTCCTCGAGCTCGGCGGCTCCTACAAGAGGCTCTACGATCTCCAATTCCGCGCCTGAGGTCCTCTCCTTCGTCGCCGCGGCCTTCATCCGCGGTCTGCGCGCCAGCCTCCGCCTGCGGCATCACGGGGACACGGCGTTGCGCGTCAAGGAGACCCGCGGCGAGCATTTCATCCTCGCCTTCTGGCACCGGCACCTGCTGCTGATGCCCTACGCCTACCGGGGCCGGCGCATCTCCGTTCTGGTGAGCCAGAGCAAGGACGGCGAGCTGATCGCACGCACCGTGGCCCGTTTCGGTATCGATGCCAGCCGCGGCTCGAGCAGCCGCGGCGGTGCGCAGGGGATGCGGTCGCTGTTGCGCAAGGCCGCGGACGGGTACGACCTGGCGTTCACGCCGGACGGCCCGCGCGGCCCGGCGGAGGTCGTGCAGCCCGGGGTGATCCTGGCCGCCGCGGCGACCGGGCTGCCGGTACAGCCGGTGGCTCTGGCGGCCACGCGCTGCCGCCGGCTCCGGTCGTGGGACCGGTTCGTCGTCCCGCTGCCGCTCTCCACGGTGCACTTTGTCTATGGAGAGCCGTTCATGGTGGCGCGCCGGGCCGACCCCGCGGAGGGGGCGGCGGCGCTGGAAAAGCATCTCAAGGCGGCCGAGGCCGAGGCGGAGCGCCTCGCCGGTCGCGGCCGGAAACAGTGAAAGGACCAGGTATGCGCAGCATGACGGGCTATGGAGAGGCCGCGGGCGAGAACGCCCGCTACGCGGTGTCGGTGAGCCTCAAGGCGGTGAACCACCGTTTCCTCGATCTGCAGATTCGTCTCGGCGATGAGCTGCGGGCGAGCGAGGGGGCGCTGCGCGACCTCCTGGGCCGCGAGATCGCGCGCGGCCGGGTCGAGGCGCGGGTGGACGTCCGGCCGCTGGTCGACCGCGAGGCCACGGTGCGGGTGCATCTCGGAATCGTGCGCGCGGCGCACACGGCGGTGCGCCAGCTCGTGGAGGCCGGCCTGGTGGAGAGCGGCCTGGCGGCGGGAGACCTCCTCCGTCTGCCCGAGGCGTTCCGCGTCGACCTGCCGGCGGACTCCTGGGACGCGGAGGACGCGGAGCTACTGCTGAGCGTCGCCCGGAAGGCGGCGGCGCAACTGGTGGCGGGGCGCGAAACCGAGGGCGCGAGCCTGGCGGCGATCCTCGACGAAAGGGTGCGCGGCCTGGGGGAGATCGTGGCGCAGCTCGACGCCCTGCGCGGCGGCGTCCGCGAAGAGCTGGCCGCCTCGCTGCGCCGCCGCCTCGATGAGCTGCTCGGCGGCCAGGGCATCGATCCCGGCCGGCTCGCCCAGGAGGTGGCGCTCCTGGTCGACCGGAGCGACGTGAGCGAGGAGATCGACCGCCTGCGTTCGCACCTTGAGCACTTTCGCGGCGTCACCCGCGAGACCGGTCCGACCGGCAAGCGGCTCGACTTCCTCACCCAGGAAGTTTTCCGCGAGCTCAACACCCTGGGCTCGAAGTGCCGCAACGCCGAGATGACCCGCGCCGTCCTCGACGGCAAGGTGCTCTGCGAGCAGCTCCGCGAGCAGGTGCAGAACGTGGAGTAGGCGCCCTCACCCCCGCCCCTCTCCCGGCTCCCCCCGCCCTGTCCCCGGGAGAGGGGAGAAAAGCAAAACAAGCTCCCGTTTTTTCTTGGCTTCTTCTTGTCTCCCCTCTCCCGGCGGGGGCGTGGGGGGAGCTGGGAGAGGGGCGGGGGTGAGGGCTCTTGCTGGTTTGACGGCCGTGTGACGCCTTTGTGATACCATCCGCCGCGGCAGTCCCCCCTGAAACTTCCCGGGAGTCCTAGTGCATGCAACGTGGTGAGCTGTTCATCCTGTCCGCGCCGTCGGGAGCGGGCAAGACCACCCTCATCCAGGGCCTCATCAAGCGGGGCAAAGCCGACCTCGGAGGCTTTGGCGGCCTGGCTTTTTCGGTCAGCCATACGACCCGGTCGCCGCGCCAGGGGGAGACCGACGGCGAGGACTACCACTTCGTCGGCCATGCGGCCTTCCAGGCGATGATCGCCGAAGACCGGTTCCTCGAATGGGCCGAGGTGCACGGCAACTTCTACGGCACGTCCTATTCGGAAGTCCTGCCCCGGGTGGAGGTCGGCGTCGACGTCCTGCTCGACATCGACGTCCAGGGCGCCGAACGGGTGATGGAGCGCTGTCCGGAAGCGCACAGCATCTTCATCATGCCGCCGAGCTATGAGGCGCTGGAGTCCCGCCTCCACGGGCGCGGCCTCGACCAGCCCGAGCAGATCGCCCGGCGCCTGGCCGTATCCATCGCCGAGATCAGCCGTTACGATCGGTATCATTATGTTATCATCAATGACGACGCGGACCGGGCGTGCGAGGCGTTGGCGGCGATCATCCTGGAGAAGCGTCACCGGCAGCAGCGCATGCTCGGCCGGGTGCAGGAAATCCTCAGGAATTTTCCGGACCGGGGCGCACTGCCCCCCCAGGTCTAGAGACGTCTGGAGACGGTCTAGAGCCATTTTCCCCCATGGGCGGCGCGGGCTCGCGCCGCCGAGGAGAGCGTTCGAACATGGACGAGAAGCGTACGGTCGACAGCAAATTCCGTTTCGTGCTGGTGGCATCCCACCGGGCAGAGCAACTGATGCGCGGCGCCCGCCCGAAGGTGGAAGCCGGCAAGCGCAAGCCGACCCGGCTCGCGATGGAAGAGGTCAACCACGGCCTGGTGGACTGGGGCTACGGCCCACCGCCGGAAGAGACGCCGGAGCAAGAGGGCGAAGAGCAGGCCGCCGCCGCTTCCGAGGTCCACTGAGCCGTCGCAACGCCTTGGGCCACGCATTTCGCTGACGCATCACGCTTGGACCAACGCTTGGACCAAAACACCGCATGAGCCGTAGCCTGCGCGTCCTGCTCGGCGTCACCGGCGGCATCGCCGCCTACAAGTCGGCGGAGATGGTGCGCCGCTTCCGCGCCCGCGGGCATGAGGTGCGTTGCGCCCTCACCCGCGGCGCCGCCGCGTTCGTGGCTCCCCTGACCCTGGAGGTCCTCTCCGGGCATCCCGTCTGGCAGGAGGAGTACCTGACCGCCTCCACCGGCCCTGACGGTGGGGAGGAAGGGCACATTGCCGCCGCCGCGTGGGCGCAGGTGCTGTGCGTGGCGCCGGCGACGACCCACACCCTGGCGCGCCTCGCCCTCGGCCTCGCCGACGATTTCCTCACCACCACCGCCCTCGCCTTCACCGGTCCCCTCGTGGTCGCTCCGGCCATGCACACCGCCATGTGGGAGAAGGCCGCGACCCGGCAGCACGTCGAGACGCTGCGCTCGCGCGGCGTCTGGCTGGCCGGGCCGGTCGAGGGGCCCCTCGCCTCCGGCGAGGTCGGCATGGGGCGGATGGCCGATCCTGACGCCATCGTGGCCGCGGTCGAGGGAGCGGCAGGCGCCGGCCCCCTCGCCGGGCTCGCCGTCCTGGTCACCGCCGGCCCCACCTTCGAGCCGATCGACCCGGTCCGTTTCCTCGGCAACCGCTCCAGCGGCCGGATGGGATTCTCGCTGGCCGCCGAGGCGGCGCGGCGGGGGGGCCGGGTGGTGCTCATCTCCGGGCCGGTCCATCTGCCGACCCCTCCCGGCGTGGAGCGGATCGACGTCACCACGGCGCGGGAGATGGAGCAGGCGGTCAGCGCGCGGGCGGGGGAGGCCGACCTGGTGATCATGACCGCCGCCGTCGCCGACTTCCGGCCGGTTCATCCGGCCGCCGCCAAGATCAAGAAAGAGCGCGGGCTGCCGGTCATCGAGCTGGGGCTCAACCCCGACATCCTGGGCGGCCTGCGGGCCGCGGCGCCGCGCGCGGTGACCGTCGGCTTCGCGGCGGAGACCGAGGACCTGGAGCGCAACGCGCGCGCCAAACTGGAGCGCAAGGGGGTCGACTTCCTGGTCGCCAACGACGTGTCGCGCAAGGACATCGCCTTCGACAGCCAGGCGAACGAGGTGACCGTCTTCCAGCGCGACGGCGAGCCCGTCTTCTTCCCGCGGCGCGCGAAATCGGAGCTGGCGGGGGCGCTCCTGGACCTGTTCGCGGTTAAACTGTCGGCGCGTGCGACGCCCCCTGACTCCAGCCCTCGCTGAGCTGCTCGCCTATCTGGGCGAGATCGGCTACGGCGACATCTACCTGCGCGCCGCCGCGCACGAGGTGGCGGCCCCGCATGCGGCGTCGCCACGGATGGCGCCGGATCTGGTCGCGCCCACCAGGCCGCCGGCCGGTTTCCAGCCGCCCTCGTCCCAGCCGTCCCCGCCACTCCCGGCAGCCAGCGCGCAGCAGGCCGAGGCGCCCGTCAAGACACCGGACGGCGAGGAGCGTGCGGCCCAACTCGCCGCGCTGGCCGCGATGGTGGCGGGCTGCACCCACTGTCGGCTGTCTGAAGGGCGCACCAAGGTCGTCTTCGGCAGCGGCAACCCGAACGCGGAGCTGATGCTGATCGGCGAAGGGCCCGGAGCGGAAGAGGACCGCCAGGGCCTCCCCTTCGTCGGGGCGGCCGGTGAGCTGCTGACCAAGATCATCCAGGCGATGGACCTGCGGCGCGACGACATCTACATCGCGAATGTGGTCAAGTGCCGGCCGCCGGGCAACCGCGATCCCCAGCCCGACGAGGTCGCGGCCTGCCGGGGCTTCCTGGAGAAGCAGATCGCCCTGGTCCAGCCGCAGGTGATCGTGGCCCTGGGGAAGGTCGCCGCCCAGACCCTGCTCGGCAACGAGAGCCCGATCGGCCAGATGCGCGGCCGCTGGTACCGCATCCATGGGATACCGGCCATGGTGACGTACCATCCCGCCGCTCTCCTGCGGAACCCGGCGCTGAAACGTCCAACCTGGGAGGACATGCAGCAGGTGCGGGACCGTTTGCGCGGCGGCTGACGGCGGATTGCGTTTCCGATAGTTTTTCAGATATCGACCTTCCAGCACAAAGAAGCTGGACAGTCTCGACATTCGGTGTTAACTTTGGCTCAGAATTAAATATTTTTTGGCCGTTGAATGTCTACCCCGGAACAGCCAGAGCCCGCGGTCTCCTTCGACGACTTTCTGAAAAGCGTCGAGCCGAAACTGAAACGGGTGCTCGCCCTGTACCGGATTCCGGGCGACGACGCCGAGGACGTGCTGCAGCAGACGCTGCTGAGCCTGCTGTATCAATGGGACCGGATCCGCGATCCCGAAACCTGGCTTCTCGGGACCCTCAAGCGCCACTGCCTGATGTACTGGCGGACCCACCGCCGGCGGATCTACTCCGCCGTGGATTCGACCATCCTGGAATGGCTTTCCGAGCCGGTCGCCCCCTCCCAGGAGCGGACCGATCTCCAGTCGGACCTGGAGAACCTGATCGGCCGCCTGCCCACGCGCTGCCGTTCGCTGTTACAACTCCGCTTCCACGGCTACGAAACGCCGGAGGTGGCGGAGCGTTTGGGATATCGTTCTTCCAGCATCGGTAAAATCACCAATCGATGCCTGGCGGCGCTGAGCCGCGAGCTGCTGCTGGAGGGTCTTGCCGAAGAAGTGCCCGACGCCATGAAGACAGACGCCAGAAAGACCGACACCCTTGAGACCGCCAACCTTGAGACCGACGAGACCGATGAGGCCGAGACCGCCGCTTCCGGGCGAGCCCAGCGCAGATAGGGCGGCCGCGGTACCAGGGAGAATGATCGAAACCACTCATCTGAAGAGGCTTCTGCAACGGATCGAGCGTCTGGAGACGCCCCTGGTACAGATCTGGGGCTGGCCGGGGAGCGGCAAATCGGCGCTTCTCTCCGCGTTCCTCGCGGTCCACGAAGGGGCGGCCCTGGGGCTCTCGGCGGACGATCTGGATCATCCGCATCCAGACACCGCCTGGCCGGACACCGTGCGCTGGTTGGTGGTCCTGGGAGCTCCGGAGGACGACCGGCTGCGCCAGGTGGTCCGCCGCCTGCGGCCCGGGCAGCACCTGGTCTTTGCCGGCGAGCGCCGGGCGGCCTGTCTCGACGAGCTTCCGGGGGCGATCATCCCGCCGCAGGAGCTGCTGCCGGAGCCCGGCGAGATCTCCGCTCTCTGGCACCTGCTGACCGGCGAGACGCCCGGCGCGAACGCGGCCGAGCGCCTGCACGCGGCGAGCGACGGCTGGTACCGGCCGGTGCAGCTCGCTCTCGAAGCCACCGGCGGAGCCGGCCTCGACACCGCGACGCCGGAAGGGCTGCTCGCGATCACGCAGGTTCGCTCCTTTTTCCGCCAAGAGGTACTGGCGGCCTTTCCGTCCGCCGCGGTCGACGCGCTCCTAGCGGCGCCCGAAGAGCGCGTGGACGTGGAGCTTGGGCAGGAGGGGTGGCGCCTGCTGGAGGAGCGCGGCCTGTGGATCGAAGGTCCGGAGCGCGACCGCATGCCGTTGCTGCTGGCCGCCTTTCTGAGCCGCGAGCGGCGCCGCCGCGCGGGCGGGAGCGCGCCGGCGATCGCCATCACCCGGGAACCGTCCGACCTTTCGGCGGCTCCGGCGGCTCCGTCCGCTTTCGTCTACTCCCTCGGCTTCCTCGGAGCGCCCTTTGCCCGCCGCCGCGATGACGACGGCGAGCGGGACCTCGACTGCCGGCTCCGTCGCTCCTTCCAGGTGCTCGCCTACATCGGCTCGACGCCCGGTCTGGAGGCGGGGCGCGAGGAGCTCGTCGAAGCGGTGTGGCCGACCGAGGGCGAGCACACCATCGAGCGCAACTTCCACCCCACCCTGAGCCATCTGCGGCGCGCCCTCGAAGCAGGCCGGAAGGATGACGCCCAGACACTCCAGCCGCTCCTCTTCCGCGGTGGCGTCTACCGCCTGAACCCGGAGATGGGGTGGGAGATCGACACCGCGGAGCTGGCGACGCTGGTGGAGAAGGGGAGGAAGCTCGCCGGCCGGGGCGATCTCGCGGAGGCCGTGGACGCCTGGCGCCGCGCCTGGACCCTGTACCGCGGTCCCTTCCTGCCGGGGCATTACGAGCCGTGGGTCACGGCGCGTCGGGAGACCTATCTGCGGCAGCAGCTCGAAATGCTGCGCGAGCTCGGCGACCTCTACCTCCGCCTGGAACGCTCGGAGGAGGCCATGGACGCCTACCGCTCCATCCTCGTAGAAGATCCGCTCCAGGAGCGGGTCCATCTGGCGCTCATGCAGGTCTATGCAGCGCAGGGCAGGCGTGACATGGTGCGCCGGCAGTACGACCGCCTCTGCACCCTGCTCCTCGAAGAGCTGGGCGTCGAGCCGCTCCCCGAGACGACCCGCGAATATCATCGCCTGATGAGCTAGAGAGAGAAAGGACGGGATGCGCGAACGACAGGACGTGATTCTCGGCGGTGGCCTCTCGGGGATGACCGCCGCCTACACCTTCCAGCAGGCCGGCGAGCACCACTGGCAGCTCTATGAAAAGGAAGACCGGGTGGGCGGCCTCGCCCGCTCGACCGCCGTCGACGGCTATCTCTTCGACTTCGGTCCGCACATCCTTTTCACCATCGACGCCGAGATGGAGGCGCTGATCCGCGAGTTGCTGGGCGACAACTTCCACGCCCAGGAGCGGCAGGCGTTCATCTACCACCACGCCTACGACCTCTACACCCGCTTCCCCTTCCAGGCCCACCTCCACGGTCTTCCCATACCGCTGGTCCGCGAGTGCCTGGTGGAGCTGGTGCGGGCGGTGCAGCGCTTCGCCCGCGGCGAGTTCGCGCCGAAGAACTACGAGGAGTGGATGCGCGGCGTCTTCGGCAACGGCATCGCCGACCGGCTGATGATCCCCTACGCCCGGAAGATCTGGACGGTCGAGCCGCACGAGATGGAGTTCAGTTGGGTCGGCCGCCGCGTTCCCGAGCCGGACTTCGAGCGCATCATCGCCGGCGCCCTCTCCGGAGACGTGGACCAGGTCGGCGCGACCTCCTACTTCTGGTACCCGAAGAAAGGCGCCATCGAGCCGCTGCCCCGCGCCCTGGGAGCGAAGCTCGGCAACGTGCACCTCGGAAAGAGGGCCGAGCGCATCGAGCTGCCGCAGAAGCAGGTCGTCTTCACCGACGGTGAGGTCGTCCCCTTCGAGCACCTCCTCTTCTCGCTGCCGCTGCCCTCGATCCCCAAATTCTTCACCGGTGTGCCGCCCGAGGTCGAGCACGCCTGCCGCCGCCTGCGCTACCAGGGGATCTACTGCATCAACCTCGGCATCGACCGGCCGGACGTGTCAGACAAGCACTGGGTCTATTTCTACGAGGAGCCCTTCCCCTTCCACCGCCTCTCCTTCCCCGCGACCTTCAGCCCGGACACCGTGCCGCCCGGAAAAAGCTCCATCGCCACCGAAGTGGCCTTCTCGGACCGCCGGCCTCTGGACCGCGACACCGCGGTGGCGAAGACGGTCGAGGCACTCAAGCTGGCGAAGATCCTGCGGCCGGACGACCACATCGAGCTGGTGCACACCGAAGAGATCTCGCCCGCCTACATCATCTACGACCTCGACCACGCGCGGAACGTGTCGATCATTCGCGCCTGGCTGCACGAGCATGGCATTTGGAACATCGGCCGATTCGGGGAGTGGCAGTACTTCAACATGGATCACTCCATGCGCAGCGGCCGGACCGCGGCGCTGGAGATCCTGCGGCGGCGGCGTGGGGTGGAGCAGGAGTAGGGGGTCATCCGTCAGCTCCGACGGATCATTCGTCAATTCTGACGGGTCACGCGTGAGAGTTCACCGATGATCCGCGAACTCTGGCGGATGACGCGCCAGAGCTCACCGGTAATCCGTCAACTTTGGCAGGTAACGCGTGAGAGTTCACCGGTGATCCGTCAACTCTGACGGATGACCCGCCAGAGTTCACCGATGATCCGCCAACCCTGACGGGTTACGCGTCGGAGTTCACCGGTGATCCGCCAACTCTGGCGGATGATGCGCCAGAGTCCACCGATGATCCGTCAACTCTGACGAGCAGCCCGTCGACATTGACGGATGATCCGTCAGCGTTGACCGGTGATCCGTCAACTCTGACGGATGATCGGAAAATGGTCCTTCGGGCGGACGTCAGCCGAGAATGGAGGCAACCGCCAGCTCGCTCGGCGAGCATGCTTTGACGATACCAAAACGCTCAACAAAATCCCCGGTCGCGGGTCTCAAAAGAGCATTGCGAGCGCCGCTTGGCATCGCGAAGTACAATTCGACATGCTCCATCTCCGCTTGACCCAGCACGCCGTGGGAGAGGACCGCCACCGAGTGGAGATTTCCCTTGAAGGAGACGGTCCCCGCCGGACAGCGACCTGCACGTTCCCGTTCCAGCTCTCGCCGCAGGACGAAGAGGGGATGCGCTGGTATCTGGAAGACTTTCTCCAGTATCCCCAGGCGCCGGCGCCGACGATCGCGCGGCGGATCGAGGGGCGGTTGGCGGAGATGGGGACCGAGCTGTTCAAGGCGGTCTTCCAGGCGAACGAGGACGCCCGCGACGTCTGGAGCCGGGTGCGCGAGAGGCTGCCGAAGACGCGCATCGAGATCATCACCGGCGTGGCGGAGGCCGCCACGATTCCCTGGGAGCTGTTGCGCGAGCCGAAGCGGGACGCCGCCATCGCTCTCACGGTCCAATCGTTCGTGCGCACGGAGCACAACCCGTCGGTCGCCGCGCAGCTTCCAGTCCGGAAAAAAGGGAAGAAGATCCGCATTCTGCTGGTCATCTGCCGGCCGCGGGCGGAGAAGGACGTGCCGTTCCGCTCGGTGGCGAGCCGGCTGATCAAGGGGTTGGGAGAGGCCCATCGCGAGGCCTATGACCTGGACGTCCTGCGTCCGCCCACCTTCGAGCAGCTCGGGAAGGTGCTGCGCCAGGCGCAGGCGGAGGGCCAGCCCTATCACGTGGTGCATTTCGACGGTCACGGCGCCTACATGGAAGTCAAGGAGCCGGGCGCGCTCGGCGCTCTCCTGGGACATCTCACCACGATCACTCTCGCCGGACCGCGCGACGGCAAGCACGGCTACCTCTGGTTCGAAAACCCCAAGCTCAAAGAGAACGGTGAGCTGGTGGATGGCACGTCCCTGGGGCAGCTCCTCGCGGCGACGGGAGTGTCCGTCCTCGTCCTCAACGCCTGCCGCTCGGCCCACACGGAGCCGGCCCCCGCTCCAGGTCAAACGCCGGGCACCGCCGTCTCTGACACCGATCCCCACACTGAGGTGCGGGCCTTCGGCTCGCTCGCCCAAGAGGTGATGGACGCGGGCGTGGCCGGCGTGCTGGCCATGCGCTACAACGTCTACGTCATCACCGCCGCCCTGTTTGTCGCCGAGCTCTACGCCTCTCTCGTCCGCGGCGGCACCCTCGGCGAGGCGGTGACTCTGGCACGCAAGAACCTGGCCGATAACCCGCTGCGCGAGGTCGCTTTCGCTCCCTTGCCGCTCCAGGACTGGACCGTCCCGGTCGTCTACGAGGCGGCACCCCTGCAGCTCTTCCCCAAGGTGAAGGACGACGACGGACGCCTGAAGATCCACGTCGAGGACGGAGCCGCGGTCACGGCGAGCGGCGGCCTCGATCCCGCCCTGCCGCCGCCGCCGGACGCCGGCTTCTATGGCCGGGACGAGACGCTCCTCGCGCTCGACCGCGCGTTCGATCGGGATCAGATCGTCCTCCTCCACGCCTACGCCGGCAGCGGCAAGACCACCACCACCGCCGAATTCGCCCGCTGGTATTCGCTGACCGGCGGCGTCGACGGCCCCGTCCTTTTCACCACCTTCGAGCGCTACCTCCCGCTGCCCCGCGTGCTGGACCGGATCGGCCAGGTCTTCGGCGCGGCTCTGGAACAGTCCGGCATTCACTGGCTGGCGCTCGACGACGCGGCGCGGCGGCAGGTGACCTTGCAGGTCCTCGCCCAGGTGCCGGTGCTCTGGATCTGGGACAACATCGAGCCGGTGGCCGGTTTTCCGGCGGGGACGGAGTCGGCCTGGAGCGCGGAGGAGCAGGAGGAGCTGCTCGGTTTTCTGCGCGCGCTGCGAAGGACCAAGGCGAAGGTCCTCCTGACCTCGCGCCGCGTCGAGCAATCCTGGCTGGGGGATCTGCCCACGCGCATCGCGGTGCCGCCGATGCCGATGACGGAAAGCCTCCAACTCGTCCGCGCCCTGGCCGCCAAACACGGCCACCGGCTCGCCGACATCGAAGACTGGCGCCCTCTCCTCGCCTTCGCCCAGGGCAATCCGTTGACGCTGACCATCGTCGCCGGCGAGGCGCTACGGCAGAAGCTCAAGACGAAGGATCAGATCGGAGCCTTCGTCGCCCGTCTCCGCTCCGGCGAAGCCGCCTTCCCTGATGAGACTGGCGAGGGGCGCTCCCGCTCTCTTGGTGCTTCGCTTGCGTATGGATTCGAGCAGGCTTTTGGGGAGGAGGAACGGAAGAAGCTTGCTTTGCTCCATCTGTTCCAGGGGTCTGTGGATGTGAACGTGCTGTGCTTGTGGGCAATCCAAAGGCTTCGTGGTGTCTGCCCGAAGTGCGGGGCCTGACCCGGGAGGAGGGCATCGCTCTCCTCGACCGCGCCGCCGAGGTGGGGCTTCTAACTTCCCACGGCGGCGGGTATTACGGGATTCACCCCGCCCTGCCCTGGTTCTTCAAGGGCCTCTTCGAGCGGTGCTATTCGGTCGAAGGTCTCACGGCTGTGCGCGCGTTTGTCGAGGCCATGGGGGGGCTGGGGGACTATTACCATAATCAGTACAACCGAGGAAACCGCGATGTCCTCGCTGCTCTCCGGGCCGAGGAGGCAAATCTTCTCCACGCTCGCCGGTTGGCGCGGGTCCAGGGTTGGTGGGATCCGGTGATCAGTGCCATGCAGGGGCTCCGGCAGTTCTATGGGCACACCGGCCGGCGAGCGGAGTGGAAGCGGTTGGTCGAGGAGATTGTGCCGGACTTTGTCGATCCGGCGAATGGTGGGCCTCTGCCTGGGCGGGAGGGGCGATGGAGCCTGGTCACGGAGTACCGCGTGCGGCTTGCCCGAGAGGAGCGACAATGGGCCGAGGCCGAGAGGTTGCAGACTGCCCGTGTGGACTGGAACCGCCGGCGCGCTGCTCCTGCTTTGGCCCGGCCGGCAGGAGAGCTGGAGAGTGATGAGAAGCAAACGATCCGGACGCTGGCGGTTTCTCTAGAATCTCTTGGGAATATTCGCCGCGAGTTGGGACGGGCAGAGTGTATTCCGGCCTATGAGGAGGCCATTGAACTTTCCGAGCAAATTGGCGATCAGGCCGAGACAGCGATGTGTGCGTTCAATCTGGGCCATGTATACATAGAATTACCCACCCTTCGCGATCTCGATCAGGCGGAGCGTTGGTACCAGCGCAGCCTTGAGCTGCACGATGAGAGCGATCGGCAGGGGCGTGGCCAATGCGTTGGGCAGTTAGGAGGCGTTACCTACGAGCGTTTTCTCGAGGCTCGCACAGCCAAGCGGCCTGAGAAAGAGCTACTCCGACACATAAACGAAGCGGTGAAGCTCTATCATGAAGCTCTTGACCTTTTTCCGGCGGATGCCGTCAATGACTTGGCTGCGAATCACAATCAGCTTGGCAACATCTACACCGCTGCAGGAGACTTCGACCGCGCGGTACAACACTACCGGGAGGCGGTTCAGCGATTCGAGGAGGCAGGTGATATTTTCAACGCGGCTCTGACCCGCCGCAATGTGGCCATCGCCCTTCTCAACGCCGGTCGCCGAGCGGACGCCTTGGAGTATGCAGAGGCGGCGCTGCGGGGATTTGAGAGCTTTGGAGAGAGGGCGGGGGAGATGATTGAGAGGACTCACAGGTTGATTGCGGAGATCCGCGGGGCGTAGGGCCTCACCCCCGTCCCCTCTCCCATCGCCCTCCCGCCGGCCGGGAGAGGGGCGCCACCGCCCGAGCTTTCTATGAGGAGAGCTTCTCGACAGGCCAACGGCCCACAGCGAGGAGCGGTTCCCCGCGGGAGAGGAGGCAGCCTCACTCGGCCGCTCCGAGCAGAATCTTCTTCCAGAGGTGGCGGCATCGCGCAGGGAGCTCTGAGAGGCGCGATTCGACCTCGCGAACGAGGTCTTCTCGGAAAGGCCGCGCAAGGAGCTGTTGCACATCCCATGCGTCCTGGAGACCTCCGGCATAGAGCTTGAGGAGGACCAGATCGGCGGCCCGCACTACGAGGGTCCCACTGATTGGTTCGGCTCGCTCGAGAATTCTCGCCTGCCAGACGAACTTCCCGACGACCACGTCGAGCGGGTTCTCGCCTGGAGCCTTGAACCGCACCACGCCCGCCAGCGGGTCGGTCGAGTCTCCCTTCCGGACATCGACGGCGATGCCGCGGCTTCGCAGGCCGGCCCAGATCTCAGATTTCAAGCACGAAGCATCGGCAACGAACAGGTCGACGTCGACGGTTGCGCGGTTGACTCCGTAGACAGAGAGGGCGAGTGCACCGACCAAGGCATGGCGGATTCCGGCCGCCTCGAGAACCGAGCTGATCTCTTCGAGCAGGCTCATCCGATGAGGTCGGACATGCACTTGGAAGGGATGCGTCCCGCTTGGCGCTGACGCTGAAGCTCCCGGATTGCGGTCTCCCGATCGAGGCCATTCGCCTGGCGAAACATCTCCAGGCCTCTTTCCCCGAGCCGCAACGCGAGCGCCATGCGCTCCTCGAAGGAGAGGAGGAGCACCTCTTCCTGTAGCTCCTCGCGTAGGTCATCAGCGACGGATCTCATGGTGTGAGTATACGACCTGCACTGCCCGACGGTATGCATTAACTGTTACCTGATGGCACTAGCCGCCTGCAGAATCGAGGCTGTCGTAGGGGCGGTCCACAGGGTGCCTGACGGCATCCTGTGGACCGCCCCTACGACAGCAGACTGCACAGGGAATCCGCCCGGCAAAGTTGGGGCCCCCCTCCTAACCTCCCCCCTGCTCCAACCGCCGCCCTCCCAGGGGGGAGGGACCCCACCCGAACCCCTGCTACAATCTGGCCGATGAGCGTACAGCCGATCCAGCAGTTCCAGCTCCCGCGACCCGTCCCACCACCCGCCCCAGCCCCTGCTGCGGAGGTGGACGTGACGGTGCTCGTGCCGGTGCTGGACGAGGCGGGGACGGTACGCGAGCTGGCGTCGCGGGTGGCGGCGGTGCTCGATGGGATCGGACGGAGCTTCGAGATCGTGTTCGTCGACGACGGTTCGCGGGACGGCACGCCGGACCGGGTGCGCGAGGCTCGCGAGGCGGATCCGCGGGTCAAGCTGGTGCGGTTGCGCCGGAACTTCGGGAAGGCGGCGGCGCTGTCGGCCGGCTTCGACCAGGCGCGTGGACGCATCGTCATCACCATGGACGGCGATCTCCAGGACGATCCAGAGGAGATCCCGCGGTTCCTGGAGGCGTTGGATAGCCGTGATCTGGACCTGGTGTCTGGCTGGAAGCAGCACCGGCAGGACCCGGCTTCGAAGCGGCTGCCGTCTCTCCTGTTCAACTGGGTGACGCGGCGGGTGGCAGGGGTCGACCTGCACGACTTCAACTGCGGCTTCAAGGCGTACCGCCGCGAGGTGCTGGAGCAGATCTCGGTCTATGGCGAGCTGCACCGCTACATTCCGGTGCTGGCCAGCCGCCGCGGCTTCAGCATCGGCGAGATCCCGGTCAATCACCATCCGCGCCAGTACGGCACCAGCAAGTATGGATGGGACCGCCTCTACAAGGGGCTCCTCGATCTCATCACCGTCCTCTTCATCACCCGCTACACGCGACGGCCTCTCCACCTGTTCGGCGCCGTCGGGCTCAGCTTCCTGGGGCTCGGTTTCGGCATCAATCTGTATCTGGCCATCCTCTGGATGAGCGGCCATTCCCTGTCGAACCGGCCGCTCCTCCTTCTCGGCGTCCTCTTGATGCTGCTCGGCATCCAGGTGCTGACCACCGGCCTGCTCGGCGAGATGATCACCTTCAAGAACTTCCGGCGACCGGACAGCTATTCAGTCAAAGAACGGCTGGAGTGAGCTTCTGGCTCTGGACCTGCTGTTCCTCACCCAGACGTTCCCCCGCTTTGCCGGCGACACCGCCGGGCCGTTCATCCGCGATCTGGCCCTCGGCCTGGTCCGCGGCGGCGACCGGGTGACCGTGCTCGCTCCTCATGCCGAAGGGCTGGCCGGGACCTGGGAGGAGGGGGGCGTCGAGGTGGCGACGTTCCGCTATGCGCCGGAACGCTGGGAGGTGCTCGGCTACGGCCGGACCCTCGAAGCGGACGAGCGGGTGAAGGGGCGGGCCGCACTGGCGACGCCGCTCTATGCTCTCGCTCTGCGCCGCGCCATCCGCCACGCTCTCGCCCAGCGGCGGTACGACCTCGTCCATGCCCATTGGATCGTTCCCAACGGGGTAATCGCGGCCGGGGTCGGACGCGTCCCCCTGGCGATCGGCCTGCATGGCAGCGACGTGTTCCTCGCCGAGAAGCCGGGGGTGCGCCACCTGGCGCGGCGCGCGTTGCGGCGGGCGCGGCTCCTCACCGGTTGCTCGCCGGAGCTGGTGGACCGCATCAGGGCGCTCGGCTTTCCGGAGGAGCGGTCGCGGGTCATCCCCTACGGCGTCGATGTGGCGGCGTTCTCTCCGGCGCCGGAGCGGCGGGCGATCTGGCGGACGAAGCTCGGTGTTCCCGAGGACGCTCCGCTGATCCTCGGCGTCGGCCGGATGGCCACCAAGAAGGGGTTCCACGTGCTGCTGGAGGCGCTGCCGGGACTCCTCACCGCGCATCCGGAGGCGCATGTGGTGCTGGCCGGCGGCGGCGATCTGCTGGAGCGCTTCATCGCCCTGGCCGGCTCGGCCGAGTTGGCGGGGCGCCTCCATCTGCCCGGCTCGGTGCTCCGCGACACCCTGCCGGACCTGTACCGGGCCGCCGACATTTTTGTGCTGCCGGCCGTCCACGACGCCAAGGGGAACGTGGACGGCCTGCCCAACGTCATCCTGGAGGCGATGGCGAGCGGCCTGCCGGTGATCGCCTCGGGGATTTCAGGCATACCGCTTGCTGTGGAGGACGGACGGACAGGGCTCCTGGTTGCGGAAAAAGATCCGCAGAATCTGCTCGCTGCGCTCCAGAGGTTGGTGCAGGCTCCGGGAGAGGCGCGGGAGATGGGGGAGCGGGGGCGGCGGAAGGCGGTTGCGGAGCTGACCTGGGATGCCGTGGCGGCGCGCTATCGCGAAGGCTACGTGGCGGCCTTGTCCATGCGGGGTTGATTCCATATACTTCAGGTAAACCTTCAGCCTTTCGTGGCTGCGGACAAGGACCTTCTTCTGAGCACGGCCATGGCGCCCAAGACGAGACCTCCTCACCCCGGCAAGACCAAGGCGGACCTGGTCGACGTGGTCTACGACCGCCATGGCGGGCTGACCAAGGACGAGGCGGCGGAGATCGTCGACGCCATCTTCCACACGGTGAAGAGCTCCCTCGGCCGCGGGCAGACGGTGCGGATCAAGAACTTCGGGACGTTCGAGATCACCGCCCGGCCGGGCCGGATGGGAGTCAATCCGGTGAGCGGCGAGAAGATCTTCATCCAGCCGCACAAGGGGCTGAGCTTCCGCCCGTCGCGCAAGCTCAAGGACGAGATCACGGTCACCAAGGCCAAGAACGCCGGCCGCCCACGCAAGGAGCGCGAGTAAAGCCACATGGTGGGAAAGGTCAAGGTGCAGAAGAGGCTGTATTACAAGATCGGGGATGCCTGCAAGGCGCTCGGCATCCAGCCGTACGTGCTGCGCTACTGGGAGACCGAGTTCCCGGCCCTGGCGCCGAGCAAGAGCCGGTCCGGGCAGCGTGTCTACAGCCAGAAGGAGCTGGAGATCATCCGGCGCATCAAGGAGCTTCTCTACGACGAGGGCTACACGATCGCCGGCGCGAAGAAGAAGCTCGAGACGGAGCTTTCCAGCGGCTCGCTGGGTGAAGGGGACGACGAGACGGCGACCGGCGCCGAGGAGGCCGCGGAGACACCGGAAGCGCAGGAAGCTCCAAAGGCCGCTCCGGCCCCAGCCGCGCCGAAGCGGCTTCGCCCCCAGGCGGTGAAGCCTCCCGTGAGGCCGACGGCGGCGCCGGAGGTCATTGAGGCGATCGCGGAAGCTTCCACTCCGCCTCCCGAGCGCTCGGAGAGCCCAGAGAGCTCCGAGATTGACGCCGCGGAGCGTCTCCTGAATCTCCGCTCGGCCGTGGCCAAGGCCTTGGGAGAGGCGCGCGAGCTGCTCGCTCTGCTCGACGCGAAAGCTCATTGAGGGCAGGGGCGGGCGTCAGAATCGGCCGCCCACCCAACACCTCACCCCCGGCCCCTCTCCCATCTCCCGCCCAGGCCCCCGCCGGGAGAGGGGAGAAATTCAGGATAAAGCGCAGGAAGAAGAATGGGATCTTGTTGCCGTTCTCCCCTCTCCCGGGGAAGGGCGGGTGGGAGATGGGAGAGGGGCCGGGGGTGAGGTGCTTTTCTGGGTCCGCCGCCGCCGCCCCAGCCGCGAAGCGCTAAACTGGCGCTCATGAGAGCGCTTCTCACCGTCCCCCTCACCTGTTGCCTCCTGCTCTCCTGCGCGCCCTCCGGGAAGAGCGACGCGCGTCCGGCCGTCTCCCACAGCCGGCTGCCTCTCGACTCCATCCATCTCCCGCCGGGCTTCAAGATCGACGTCTACGCAGACGACCTCCCCAATGCGCGCCAGATGGCCCTGTCGCCGCAAGGCATCCTCTATGTCGGCTCCCTCGGCGCGGGGAAGGTCTATGCGGTCGTCGACAGCGACAAGGACGGCCGGGCGGACAAGGTCTATACGGTCGCGAGCGGACTCAAGCTGCCGAGCGGCATCGCCTGGCGCGACGGTGCGCTGTACATCGGAGCGGTGTCGAAGATCGTGCGCCTGCCGGGGATCGACGACCGGCTCGCCAATCCTCCGGCTCCCGAGACCGTCACCGAGGCGTTCCCGAAGGACGAGCATCACGGCTGGAAGTTCCTCGCCTTCGGACCGGACGGCAAGCTCTATGTGCCGGTGGGCGCGCCGTGCAACGTGTGCGACGAGGAGAACCCGATCTACGCCTCGATCACCCGCATCGCGATCGACAAGGCGGGCAAGGCGTCGGCTCCCGAGATCTATGCCCGCGGCATCCGCAACACGGTGGGATTCGACTGGCATCCGCAGACGCACGAGCTGTGGTTCACCGACAACGGCCGCGACATGCTCGGCGACGACGTGCCGCCGGACGAGCTGAATCATGCCGCGAAGGCGGGCCTGCACTTCGGATTCCCGTACTGCCAGGGCGGCGACATCGCCGATCCCAAATTCGGCGCCGGCCACCCATGCGGCAACTACCAGCCGCCGGTCCAGAAGCTCGGCCCGCACGTGGCGTCGATCGGGATGCGTTTCTACACCGGGACGATGTTCCCGCCGGAGTACCGCAACCAGATCTTCATCGCCGAGCACGGCTCGTGGAACCGCAGCACGCCGATCGGCTACCGGGTCACCGTGGTCAAGCTGGACGCCCAGGGCAAGGCGGTCTCCTACCAGCCGTTCGCCGAGGGCTGGCTCCAGCGCGGCGAGGATTGGGGGCGGCCGGCCGACGTGCTGGTGATGCCCGACGGCGCGCTTCTCGTCTCGGACGATCACTCCGGGGTGATCTATCGCATCACCTACGCGGCGCCGCACAAGGCCGGCTGAGCGGTGCCGAGGCAAGCCGGACGCCGGCTCTGGCAGCGCCTCTTTCCTCCGGCGGTCGCGCTGCCGGAGGAGGCGGAGCGCCGGCTTGCGGCGCTCTATCCGTCGCTCGTCCTGCGGCGGGTGAGCTTTCACCGCGGGCTCCCCTGGTTCACGCAACGGGGCGTCGGCGGTATCACCCTGCCGGGGCTTCTCTCGCCTGTCGCCTGCCGGATCTACATCCGGCCGCAGCTCTGGCAGCCCGGCACCGACGACGGCTTCAGCCTGCTCGCCCATGAAGCCTTCCACGCGCTCCAGATGCAGGAGGCGGGTCCGGGGCTCGGCTTCGTGCGGCCGTTCGTCATCCTCTACCTCGCCTGTGCCGCGGGCAACGGTTTTCTCTACAGCGGCCATCCCATGGAGACCGACGCCTACGCCGTGGCGGGGGACTGGGAAAGCCGGTTCGAGCAGGCGGTGGCCGCCGGCGCCGCGCCGCCACCTGTGACGGCGAGCGGCTTGCGATTCTGGAGAAAGCTGGCGGCGAGCACGCCGGGGGGGGCGCTGGTGGCCCCGCTCTGGTTGGTGTTGTGGAGCGGCGCGACCGTGGTCCTGTGGCTCGCGCGTCTGGTGTTGGAGGGCGCTGGAGCCGTGCTGGCGGCGGGCCTGTGGGGGATCGAATCCCTTCTGGCGCTCACTGGCATCTACCGGTAGCCGAGCCTCGCCTTGACGTCTGCCGTCGCTTCGTCGTTCCCCTCGATGCTCAGCTTCTCGCGGTCGGCTCCTCGCCCGGCCGGGTAGAAGCCCTCTCGGTACATCGGGTAGCACTCGCTCCGCAGGTGCCCCAGTGTCTGGTGGCCGCGGCGGGTGGCGCGTTCGTGGCGCAGGGCGCCGATGTCGACCGGGCCGACGACGATCTTCTCGCCGGGGCCGGGATCGGCCTGGGTGAGGATCCGCCCCTCGAAATCGACGATCATGCTGCCGCCCGGCCAGGAGAAGGGCGGATAGTGGGAGAGGCTCGCCGCCTGGTTCGACGCCACCACGTAGGCGATGTTTTCGAGCGCCCGGCAGCGGTTCACCACCGTCCACCAGTCCATCGGCGCAGTGGCGCCCCAGGGGTCCATGTAGGCCGAGACGCGGATCAGCACCTCGGCGCCGTTGGCGGTCAGTTGGCGGAGCGTTTCCGGAAAGAGCCAGTCATAGCAGATCGCCACGCCCAGCTTGCCGATCGGCGTGTCCACGACGGGAAACATCTCCTCGTCATAGCCCGGGAGATCGTGCGGGCTGGCGTGGACCTCCCAGGGAATCCACGGATTGACCTTGCGATATTTCGACAGGATGCCGCCGGGTCCGATCAGGCAGGTCGCGTTGAAGACGGCGCCCGGATACTTCTCGTCGCTCTCCAGGAACGTTCCGGTCTGGATCCAGATCCCCAGCTCCTTGGCTTTTGCGACATAGCGCTCGGTGTGCTCGTTGGGGATGGGGACGGCCAGCTTGTCCAGCAGCTCGCGGGCGGTGGGGTAGACGGGAGCGGCGTGCGCGAACTCGGGGAAGACGACGAGCTTCACGGGCAGGAAGGGCGCATAGCCGCCCACCGCATGATCGATCATGCTGATCATCCGGTCCACGTGAGCCTTGATCCCGGAGCGGTGGCCCGGGTTCCCGAAATCGACCTGGCAGGCCGCGGCGGCAAAACGGAGTTTTTCTTCGTTGCCCATGAACAGCGATTCTATCCTGAGGCCGTTGATGTAACGGGGCCGTCTACTCGGGCGCCTGTCGAGAAGGGAGCGAGCTACCCGCCGCAGGTCAGCCGGAGTAGAATCCACGATGTCGATGGAAGTTCCAGAATCAGGGCCGGTTCGCTGGATCGTCGTAGCACTCGACGACAGTGTCAGCCGGCGCCTTTTGGAGCGTCTGGGGGAACAGGCTCGTTTCATCCCCTGCGGTGCCGCTCTCGGGGCGGGCTCCCCGGAGGCCGTCGTCTACCGTCCGCCGCTCCGCAGCGACCAGTCTGACATTCCGGACCTGGCGCAGGCGCAGGCGTTCTTTCGCTCGTTGTCCGCTCCAGCCCGTCTCGTCCTCCTGTCGAGCGCCGCCGCGATCGATCCGAGCCACCACAACACCGGCTATGTGACGGAAGAGCACCGGTCGCCGGGCCGCAATCCCATCGCGCGCGCCTGGCTCGACCTCGAGGCGCTGGCGGCGGACCTTCTGCCGGGCGTGGAACAGATCGTTCTCCGTCCGGTCCCGGTGATCGCTCCCGATGGCAACGGCGGACAGGGCTTCTTCGCGCGCCTGCTACGCCGCCGGGTCGCGGTGGTGCCGGCGGGCTACGATCCTCCTCTCCAATTTCTCAGCGCCGACGATCTTGCCGGGGCGGTGCTCGCGGCTCTGGAGGGTGGGGCTGGCCGGCCCGGGCTCTATCACGTGGCGCCGGCCGCCGCCGTGCCGGTCCGCGCGGCGCTCCGTCTGGCGGGGGTCCAGCGGATCGCCTTCCCCCAGTGGTCGGCGCAGCTCGACTATCTGCGCCACAACTGGACCGTCTCCGGCGGCAAGATCGCCGGGGAGCTCGGCTTCACGCCGGCCCGGACGAGTGCCGAGGCCCTGGCTCCAGACGGTACCGGAGCTCCCGGCCCGAGCTTCGATCCCTATGGTTTGGATATCGGCTATATCGCCGCTTATGCGCGGACGCTCTTCCGTTTCCTCCACGACGTCTACTGGCGGATCGAGCACGAGGGGCTGGAGAACGTGCCGCGGCAGGGGCCAGCGGTCCTGACCGGCGTGCACCGCGGCTTCATGCCGTGGGACGGCGTCATGGCGCTCCACCTGCTGCGCCGGGAGATCGGCCGCATTCCGCGTTTCCTGATCCACCCCTGTCTGATCAAATTTCCGTTCCTCGCCAACTACATCACCAAGCTCGGCGGATTGCTCGCCTGCCAGGAGAACGCCGACTGGGTGCTCGGCCAGGGGGAGATCCTCGGCATGTTCCCGGAGGGGATCCACGGCGCCTTCACCATGTACCGCGACGCCTACAAGCTGGGCCGCTTCGGGCGTGATGAATACGTCAGGATGGCATTGCGCAACCGTGCGCCCATCGTGCCGTTCGTCACCGTGGGGAGCGCCGAGATCTATCCGATCCTGGCCCGCATCGATTCGCGTCTGGTGCGCCGGGTGGCCGAGTGGCCGTTTTTGCCGATCACACCGACGTTTCCATTTCCTGGTTTGCCGCTGCCGTCCAAATGGCACACCCGGTTCCTGGAGCCGCTTCCGGTGCAGGAGATGTATCCGCCGGACGCCGCGGACGACCCGGAGGTGGTGCGGTCGATCAGCACCGAGGTCCGCTCCCGGATGACGGCAGCGATCCGGGACATGCTGGCGCGCCGCAAATCGATCTTTTGGGGTTCGATCTTCCATGCGGTGCTCGCCGTCTTCGTCGCCACGATCCTCCTCGGCGCCGCCCCGGCGGACCGCTGGTTCGAAGACGTCACCGCAAAGGCCGGCGTGGCGCACAAGCACTCCAACCGCGTGTTTCACAATCCCTATGCCGACATCATGGCGGGCTATACGGCGCTCGGCGCCGCGGCGGCGGTGGCCGATTACGACGGCGACGGCTACGAGGATCTGTTCGTCACCGACTCCTCGGAGAATGGCAAGAACCACCTCTATCACAATGATTTCGGAAAAACCGGCAAACTGACATTCACCGACGTCGCGGTCCAGGCCGGCGTGGAGGACGGCAACGACGCCGAGAACGCCTCGGCCGATGCGCTCTGGCTCGATTATGACAACGACGGCCGGCCCGACCTGTTGCTCGTCCGCTTCGGCCACAACAGGCTCTACCACAACCTGGGCAACGGCAAATTCCGCGACGTCACCCGCGAGGCCGGCCTCGACCGCTACCTGAACGCGATCACCGCAATCGCTTTCGACTACGACCGCGACGGCTATGTCGATCTCTTCGTGGGTTCCTACTTCCAGCCGGTGAACATCTTCCACCCCGGCACGCCGCGCTTCTTTCCCGAGAGCTTCGAGACCGCCAACAACGGCGGCGGCGTGACCGTTTTCCACAACAATCACAATGGCACCTTCACCGACGTCACGGAGAAAGTAGGAATCCATGTCTCGGGATGGACGCTCGACCTCGGGCACGGCGATGCTGACAACGACGGCGACGACGACCTGTACGTCGCCTGCGATTTCGGAACCGATCGATTTTTCATCAACAATGGGGATGGCACGTTCACCGACCGCACGAAAGAGGCAATCGGCATCGACACCAAGAAAGGGATGAACGCTGAGTGGGGGGATTACGACAACGACGGCTGGCTCGACGTCTTCGTCACCAACATCACCGACGACTACATGCGCGAGGGGAACTTTCTCTGGCGCAATAATGGAAACAGGACGTTTTCGGATGTCGCGGCGGAGACCGGGGTGCGCGATACCGGGTGGGGATGGGCCGGCAAGCTCTTCGACTACGACAATGATGGCTGGCTCGATCTCTACGTGGTCAACGGCTGGGTGTCGGCGGGGCCAGAGAGCTACGTTCCGGATATTTTCGAGATGATCGTCCGCCCCGGAGTGGACTTCACCGACGCGCGGAGCTGGCCGCCGATGGGCGGCAAGAGCCTCTCCGGGTATGAGAAGAAAAAACTCTTTCACAACCTCGGCGGCCTGTTCAAGGATGAGGCGGCGCGTCACGGGCTCGACTCGACGCGCGACGGCCGCGGTATCGCCGTGGCCGATTTCGATAACGATGGCCGGCTCGATCTGTTCGTGACCAATGCCAACGCCAAGCCGCTTCTCTACCACAACATCGCGCCTCGCGCGCACTGGGCCGGTTTCGTCCTGGAGGGCCGCGCCTCCAATCGTGATGCGATCGGCGCCCAGCTCCGACTCACCGCCGGCGGGCGCACGCTGCTGCGTTTCGTCGACGGCGGCAACGGCTTCGCCAGCCAGAGCACCCGCCGGGTCTACTTCGGGCTGGGGACCGCCGATCACGCCGACCGGCTGGAGATCCGCTGGCCGTCGGGCTGCCGGCAGGTGATCGTAAAACCGCCCGTCGACCGTCTCGTGCGCATCGTGGAGGAGGTGTCGCTCGACGACCTCGAGCGCGCCCTTGCCGCCGATCCGGACAGCCTGCGCGCCGCGAGCGAATACCGCATGGCGGTGATCAAGGAGAGCGCCTACGATCGTTCGATCCCCTTTTTCGAGAAGCTGGTGGCCGATCATCCGCAGTCGGCCCACGCGTGGCTCAACGACGGCTACGCGATCGTTGACAAGATTCCATCCGCCGGCTCGGTCTCCCAGGTGATCCTCGCCAACAACGCCCTCAAGAAGTTCTCGAAATCGATCGAGATCGAGCGGAGCTGGCTCGCCCTCTACACGCGCGGCAACAGCTATCTCTACTGGCCCAAGGTGTTTGGCCGCGCTCCGCTGGGGGTTGCCGATCTCGAAGAGGCGGTGGCGCTGGCCCGCAAGGAGCAGAAGCTCAAGCGGGTCTATGCACGTTCCTTCGTGGCGCTGGGCGACGGATACTGGAAGACGGAGCAGCCGGACAAGGCGCGGGCCGTCTGGCAGGAGGGTTTGAAGCTCTTCCCCGGCGAAGCGCAGCTCCAGGCACGCCTCGCCCGCGCGGGGGACGAGCTGAGCGCCTACATCGACGACCAGCTCGATCCCAACAAGCGGGTGGACACCGATTTGAAGCCTCTGCTGGAGGGGGATTGATGGCACGGTGGGCTTTGCTGGCTCTCGTTCTCTTCCTGGGGGCCGCCCGCGCCGCAGCGGCGGCGCCGATCCGCTTCGAGGAGATCGGCGAAAAGGCCGGGGCGCGCCTCGTCCATCACGTCCGCAAGTTCACCGGCAAGAACGCCGACGTGCTCGGCATGTTCACCTCCGGCGGCGCCTCGGTCGCGGTGGGCGATTTCGACGGTGACGGCGACGACGATCTGTTCGTCACCGATTCCTGCACCGGCTGCACCAGCCATCTGCTGCGCAACGATTTCATTCCTACCGGCAAGCTGACGTTCACCGACGTCACTGCCGAGGCAGGTGTCGGTGGCGGTATCGGAGGGAATGATCCGCTCTCGATCGTCTCCGACGCCATCTGGCTCGACGCCGACAACGACGGCAGGGAAGATCTGCTGGTCGCCCGCTTCGGCACGCCGATCCTCTACCACAACGAGGGGAATGGAAAGTTCCGCGACGTCACGGCGGCGTCCGGGCTCAACAAGTTTGCCAACACGATCAGCGTCATCGCCTTCGATTACGACAACGACGGCCGTCTCGACCTGCTGTTCGGCAACTACTTTCCGCCGGTCAACCTGATCCAGCTCCCGACGCCGCACGTGCTGCCCAACAACCTCGACGCCGCGGACAACGGCGGCGGCGTCACCCTGTGGCGGAACGTGACGCCGCCCGGCTCGTCGGCCCTCCGTTTCGTCGACGTGACGGAGGAGGCCGGACTGTCGAAAGACACGCAGTGGACCCTCGACGTCGGACATGCCGACCTGAACAACGACGGCTGGCAGGACCTCTACATGGCCGACGACTACGGCACCGATCATCTTTTTTTCAATCAGGGAGGCACCTTCCGCGATGCGACGAAGACGGCGGTCGGCTTCGACACGAAGAAAGGAATGAACGTCGACATCGCGGACTACGACCGCGACGGCTGGATGGATATCTACGTCACCAACATTACCGACGAATACATGAAAGAGTGCAACATGCTCTGGCACAACAACGGTGACGGAACATTCACCGATCTCGCCAGGGAGAGCGGCACCTGCAATACTCTCTGGGGCTGGGGCGCCAAGTTCGGCGACTTCGACGACGACGGCTGGGAGGATCTGTTCGTTGCGAACGGCCTGCGCTCGGCAGGACCGGGAAACTACATCCCGGTGCTGCTCGAAATGATCATCACGCCGGGAATTGATTTCACCGATGTGAACAACTGGCCGGCGATCCATGACATGAGCTGGAGCGGGCACCAGAAGAAGAAGCTCTTCCGCAACCTCGGGGATCAGACGTTCAAGGAGATGGGGGCCGAGGCGGGGGTGGCCAACGATCTGGACGGCCGGGGGATCGGCGTGGCGGACTTCGACAACGACGGCCTGCTCGATCTCTACGAGACCAACGCCGATCAGCCCTCGCTGCTCTATCATGGAGCCTCGACGCCGCACGGGCACTGGATCGAGCTGAAGCTGGTGGGCACGAAATCGAACCGCGACGCCGTCGGTGCCCGCGTGACGGTGCGGGTGGGCACCGGCCGGTGGATCCGCGAGGTGAACGGCGGCAACGGCTACGCGAGCCAGAGCTCGAAGCGGGTTCATGTCGGTCTGGGCGGAGCCGGCAAGATCGATTCCCTGGAAGTGCGTTGGCCGAGCGGCCGGGTGGAGGGCTTTACGGTGCCGATCGACAGGATCTCGACGCTCAAGGAAGGGGAGGGAACCGCGAAGTGACGTGGCGCCTGGGGCTCTCCCTCGTCCTGGCGGCCCTCTGCCTCGGGGCCGCGCAGGCCCAGAATCCGGTATTGGATCAGACAGCGGATCAGACAGCGGATCAGGCCGCGCGGGAGGAGCTCCTCTGGCACCACCGCAACCTCGGCAAGGCGTTCTACGAGAACCCGACGACGCAAGAGGAAGCCGTTGCGGAATTCAAGCAGGCCCTGGATCTCGCGCCGGATTCTCCCCGCGAACGGCTGAACTACGGCCTCGCCCTGCTCAAGGCGGGCAAGGTGGAGGCGGGGGAGGCCGAGCTCCAGAAGGTGCAGAAGCAGGCGCCGGAGCTGCCGCACACCTGGTTCAATCTGGGGATCGCCTTCAAGAAGGACTCGAAATACGACGAGGCGATCGTTCAGCTCGAGGGGATGGCCGCCCGCGCGCCGTCCGAGCCGGTCACCCACTACAACCTCGGCACGCTCTACAAGCTGACCGGCAAGCCCGAGAAGTCGCTCCAGGAGTTCGAGGCGGCGGCCCGCCTCGGTCCCGATCTCGCCGGGCCACGTTTCCAGCTCTACAACGCCTACCGCCAGGCCGGCCGGGCCGAGGACGCGGCCAAGGAGCTGGAGCGCTTCAAGGCGATCAAGGCGCTCCAGGAGGGAGCCGCGGTCCCCGAGGATCTGGAGTGGAGCTGGTACTCGGAGGTGCTGGACGATGTGCTCGATGGCGGGGCTCCGTGGACCGAGCGGCCCGCCGCCGCGTCCGCCAGATCCGCGCCGGAGGTGAAGCTCACGCCCACCGAGCTGGCCCGTGGCCTCGATCCCGCCACCGCCGGCCTCGCGGTTCTCGACGCGGACGGCGACGGCACGCCGGACCTGCTCGCCTGGTCCAAACAGGGCATCCTGCTCTTCCGCGGGGGTGCCACGAAGGTCGAAACGACCGGACTCGGGGAGCTGCGAGACGTCGTCGCGGTCGTCCCCGGCGATTTCGACAACGACGGCCTGCCGGATCTGTGCATTCTCAACCCGTCACCGTCGCTGTGGAGGAATACCGGCGGCGGGCATTTCGCCCGGGTCGCGGCCACGCTGCCCGCCGGCCCGTTCGCGGCGGCTGTCTGGCTGGACGTGGATCACGATTACGACATCGATCTCCTGCTGCTCGGCGAGCGCTCCGCCCTGCTGCGCAACCAGGGTGCGGCCGGCTGGAGCGACGAAACCCCCCGCTTCCCGTTCGCGCGCCGCAAGGCGCTCGCCGGCGCCGTGCTCGACGCTGTCGCCGACACCCAGGGGCGGGATCTCGTGGTCTCCTACGCCGACCGTCCCGGCGTCCTCTACCACGACCGCCTCGGCGGCAACTATGTGGCGGAGGAGCTGCCCGCCCTGCCCGCCGGAGCGCGCCGGCTCACCGCCTGGGATACCGACCAGGACGGCTGGACCGATCTCGCGGCCGCCGTGCCTGCGGGGGGCCTCGTGCTGCGCAACCGGCGGAGCGTCTGGGGCAAGTTTGAAGCGGAGGCAAAGCCCACCGCGTCCGGTCCGTTCGTCTTCGCGGACCTGACGAACCGGGGTGCGAGCGATCTGACGACCTTCCCCAAGACGGTTGCGATCACCGCCGCCGACTTCGACGCCGACGTCCGGACCGACCTCGCCACCATCGGAGACGACGGCGTCCTGCGCCGGCTCCGCAACGAAACCCGGACGGACAATCGCTGGCTCTCCGTGGCGCTCGCAGGGGTGAAGAATCTGAAGCTCGCTCCCGGCGCCGTCGTGGAGGTCAAGGCGGGCGCGAGCTTCCAGAAGCAGGCCTGGACCGGCATCCCCCTGGTTTTCGGCCTCGGCGCACGCCAGAGCGTTGACACGGTCCGCATCACCTGGCCCAACGGCCTGATCCAGAACGAGACAAAGCAGGCGGCGGGCGCGCACGCCTTCAAGGAGGCGCCGCGCCTCTCCGGCTCCTGCCCGATGATCTTCACCTGGGACGGCAGCGGGTTCCGTTTCATCACCGACGTCCTCGGCGTCGCGCCGCTCGGCGCCAGCTCAGGCGACGGCAACTATTTCCCGGTGGACCACGACGAGTACGTGCAGATCCCCGGCGAAGCGCTCGCCCTCCGCGACGGCAAATACGAGGTCCGCATCACCGAGGAGCTGCGCGAGGTGTCGTATCTCGACGCCGTCCACCTGCTGGCGCTGGATCATCCTGCCGGCACGGAAATCTTCACCAACGACAAGTTCAAGAGCCCGCCGTTCCCCGACTACCGGCTGTTCGGCGTCCAGCAGCGGATCTACCCGTCGGCGGCCAGAAATGGCTTCGGGCAGGGCGAGGGCCGGGACGTGCTGCCGCGTCTCCTGGCACGTGACAACACTTATCCGGAAGGCTTCCGGCACAACGCTGCCGGAGTCGCCGAGCTGCATGCGCTGGATCTCGATTTTCGGGGCGCGGCGCCGGACGGCCGCGCGGTGCTGATCCTCTCCGGCTGGGTCGACTGGGCCGACGGCAGCACCTTCCTCGGCGCCGGGCAGGAGTCGAAGGAAGGGCTCGTCTTCCCGTATCTCCAGGTCAAGGACGCGGCGGGGCAGTGGCGCACGGTGATCGAGGACATGGGGATGCCGTCGGGGAAGCCGAAGACGATCGCGGTCGATCTGACCGGCAAGTTTCTCTCCGCCTCGCGCGAGGTGCGCATCGTCACCAGCCTGTGCGTGTACTGGGACGAGATCTTCCTCGCCGAGCAGGCGGGAGCGCCGGAGGTCCGGCAGACCGAGCTGGCTCCTGCTGACGCCCACCTGCGCTTCCGCGGCTTCTCGCGGCCGGTGCTCGATCCGCAGCGCCGGCAGCCCGAACGGTTCGACTACCAGAGTTGGATGCCGGCCGGCGCGGCCGGTGTGACGGCCTGGAACCCTACCCCCGGCCTCTACACCCGCTACGGCGACGTCCGCCCGCTCCTCGCCGGAGTGGACGACCTGCTGGTGATCCTGGGCTCCGGCGACGAGGTCCGGCTGACCTTCGACGCCGCGGCCCTGCCGCCGCTCAAGCCGGGCTGGCGCCGCGACTTCCTGCTCCTGGTCGACGGCTGGGCGAAGGACGCCGACGCCAACACCGCGTTTTCGCAGACCGTGGAGCCGCTCCCCTTCCACGGCATGTCCCGTTACCCGTATCCTCCGGGGGAGCATTTCCCGAACGATCCGGTCCACACACTCTACCGGGAGATGTACAACACCCGTCCCGCGCTGCGCCTGGTGCATCCGCTGCGGGCTGAGGAGGAGCCATGAAGCTGACCCGCTGGATTTCGATTCTGTTCCTGTTGCTGCTGGTGAACACCGCCTACCTGGCGGCCTTCGCCTCGCCGACCGTCTTCTACATGGCCAACGTGCTGCTGCACCTGGTGCTCGGCGTGGCCCTGGCGGTCGCCGGCGCGGTGCTGCTCCGGCGGCGCCCCGAGTTGCGCACCGGGCTCACCGCGGCCCTTGTCCCCATTATTCTGTTCGGGATCGCCCTGGCGGCCGGATTGTGGCTGACGGTGCAGGGGAACATCCTGCAATACCGCTGGGTGCTGTGGACGCACATCGCGTCGGCCGGCCTCGGCGTCGCCGCTCTCGCCGTCTGGTCGCTGCGCCGCGCTTCTCCTCCCTTCCGGCAGGCGCTCACCGCAGCCATTGCACTCCTCGTGCTGCTGCCGGCCGGCGCCGCGCTCTGGCGGCGGAGCCATCCGAACCCGAGCGATCGCATCCACAATCCGCTGATCGTCCCCGCCTCGATGCAGGAGGAGGGCGGCGGGCCGAAGTCGCCGTTCTTCCCGTCGTCGGCGAAGACCAACGTCGGCGGCATCATCCCGTCCAACTTCTTCATGGATTCGGCCACCTGCGGCGAGTGCCACAAGGACATCTACGCGCAGTGGCAGAGCTCGGCGCACCACTTCGCGTCGTTCAACAACCAGTTCTACCGCAAGTCGATCGAATACATGCAGGACACGGTGGGCACGCAGCCGAGCAAATGGTGCGCCGGCTGCCACGATCACGCGGTGTTCTTCAACGGCCGTTTCGAGCGTCCGATCAAGGAGCAGCTCGATACGCCGGAAGCGCACGCCGGCCTCGCCTGCACCTCCTGCCACGCCATCACGCACGTCGACAGCTCGATGGGCAACGGCGGCTTCACGATCGAATATCCGCCGCTCCATGAGCTGGCCAACAGCAAGAACCCGGTGATCAAGGCGGCGGATCATTTCCTCACCTATCTCAACCCCGAGCCGCACCGGCGGACGTTCATGAAGCCGTTCATGCGGATGGACTCGGCCGAGTTCTGCGCCGGCTGCCACAAGGTGCACCTCGACGTGCCGGTGAACTCCTACCGCTGGTTCCGCGGCTTCAACGACTATGACAACTGGCAGGCGAGCGGCGTGTCGGGGCAGGGAGCGCGTTCGTTCTATTATCCGAAAGCGAGCAAGACGTGCGCCGAGTGCCACATGCCGTTGGTCGATTCGCAGGATCCTGGCAACCGCGGCGGCCAGGTGCACTCGCACCGCTTCCCGGCGGCCAACACGGCCCTCGCCTTCGTCAATCGCGACGCCAAGCAGATGGAGGCGGTGCAGAAGTTCCTGCAATCGGGATTCATCACGGTGGACCTGTTCGCGGCGTCGCCGGTGGAGGAGGGGAAGGGAAGCACGGCGATGGTGCGGCGGGCGCCCGGAGACTCCGCGGGGCCGCAGGCCATGACGACGTTCGCGGTCGGTGAGGAGGCCGAGCAGACCGGTTCGGTGGTGATTCGGGACGTCGGAAGAGTGGCCGCGCCGCTCGACATGGCCGGGCCGACGGTCAAGCCGGGCTCGACGGTGCGCGTCGACGCCGTGGTGCGCACGCGGGCGATCGGTCACTTTTTCCCGGGCGGCACGGTGGACGCGTTCGACGTCTGGCTGGAGCTTCAGGCGAAAGACGCGACGGGCAAGGTGATCTTCTGGAGCGGCCAGGTGGAAGACGGGGAGGGGGGACGGCTTGGGCCGGTCGAGCCGGGCGCCCACTTCTACCGTTCCTACGCTCTCGACGCCGAGGGGAATCCGATCGACAAGCGCAATGCCTGGCAGGCGCGGAGCGCGCTCTACGCGCGCCTGATCCCTCCCGGCGCCGCCGACGTCGTCCACTACCGGCTGCACATTCCGGCGGACGCCAAGGGTCCGATCACCTTGAGCGCCAAGCTCAACTACCGCAAGTTCGCCTGGTCCTACACGCGGTTTGCCTATGCCGGGAAGCCCAAGCCGGGGCAGTCTCCCGAGCTGATCTCGCCGCACCACAACAGTCTCGAGTACTCGTATGACAAGGCGAACATCCCGGCCAACGTCTCGGGCCAGATCAAGGGGGAGATCCCGGATCTGCCGATCGTCGTGCTGGCGAAGGCGGAGACGACGCTCAACGTCGGAGAGCCCAAGGCCGACGCCGCCTGGAAACCGGTGGTGCGCAAGGAAGACCGCGAGCGCTGGAACGATTGGGGGATCGGCCTGCTCCTGCAAGGTGATCTCAAGGGCGCCGAATACGCCTTCCAGCGGGTGACCGAGGCCGAGCCGGGCTACGCCGACGGCTGGCTCAACGTCGCCCGCGCGCTGATCCGCGAAGGCGAGGTGGAAGCGGCGAAGCCGTACGTGCAGAAGGCCCTGGCGCTCGATCCAGGCGCTGGGCGCGGCTACTTCTTCAAGGCGATGATCGAAAAGGCGGAAGGGGACTACGACGCCGCGCTCGCTTCCCTGCGGACGGTGGAGTCCAAGTATCCGCGCGACCGGGTTGTGCTCAACCAGATGGCGCGCCTCCTGTTCCTGAAGCGGCAGTACAAGGAGGCGACGGCGGTGCTGGATCGCGTCCGCATGGTCGATCCCGAGGACGTGCAGATGCACTACACCGGGATGCTCTGCTGGCGCGCCCTGGGCGATACGGAGAAGGCGGCGCGGGAGGAGGCGCTCTTCCGCCGCTTCAAGGCCGAGGAGTCGTCGCAGGCGATCACCGCGAAGCGGCGGATGGTCAGCCCGGAGGACAACAACGAGCGGCAGCAGATCCACGAGCACGAGAGCGTGCCGCTGGCGAAAAACCCCAACAAAAAGACCACGCCCGAGCCGGCGGCGGCAGTGGCGGGAGGATAGATCGTGAAGCGCGTGCTCGGTTTCGGAATTCTCGTCTGTCTTCTCGCCGCCGCCGTCAGTCACGGCGCGGCTCCCGTGTCGAAACCGGCCGCCACGCCGGCAGGGAGCGACGTCCGCTTCACCGACATCACGGCGGCGGCGGGCATCCGGTTCACCCACAACAGCGGCCGGGCGGGGAAGAAGTACCTGCCCGAGACGCTCGGCTCCGGCGCCGCGCTGTTCGACGCCGACGGCGACGGCTGGCTCGACGTCCTGCTGATCAACAGCCGCGACTGGCAATCGAAGGGCCGCAAGTCGCTGCCGGCGCTCTACCACAACAATCACAATGGCACGTTCACCGACGTCACCAAGGGGAGCGGGCTGGACGCCGAGCTCTACGGGCTCGGGGTGGCGGTCGCCGATTACGACAACGACGGCCGCGAGGACGTCTACGTCACCGCGCTCGAAGGCGACCGCCTCTACCACAACGAAGGGCACGGCAAGTTCAAGGACGTCACCGCGTCGTCCGGGATCAGGAACGCCTCATTCGGCACCAGCGCCGCCTGGCTCGACTACGACCGCGACGGCAAGGCCGATCTGTTCGTGGCGAACTACGTGCAGTGGAGCACGGACAAGGATCTCTGGTGCTCGCTCGACGGCGCCTCCAAGTCCTACTGCACGCCGGAGTCGTACAAGGGGACCTCGTCGAAGCTCTTCCACAACCTGGGCAACGGCAAGTTCGAGGACGTCAGCCAGAAGGCCGGGGTCGGCGATCCGACCAGCAAGTCGCTCGGCGTCGCCGTGCTCGATGTCAACGGCGACGGCTGGCCGGACCTCTTCGTGGCCAACGACACGCAGCCCAACAAGCTCTACGTCAACCAGAAGAACGGCACCTTCATCGAGCAGGGCCTGCAGGCCGGCGTGGCGTTCGGCGAGGACGGCGTCGCGCGCGGCGCGATGGGCGTCGACGCCGCGGACTACGACCGCTCGGGCCGCCAGCACCTGCTGGTGGGCAACTTCTCGAACGAGATGCTGGCTCTCTACCACAACGAGGGCAACGGCGTCTTCGTCGACGAGGCGCCGGCTTCGGCGGTGGGGCGGGAGAGCCTGCTGACGCTGACCTTCGGCGTGTTCTTCTTCGACTACGACCTCGACGGCCTGCCGGACATCTTCGCGGCCAACGGCCATATCGAAGAAGAGATCGGCCGCGTGCAGCCGCGGGTGCAGTACCGGCAGGCGCCGCTGGTGTTCCGCAACCTCGGGGGCGGCAAGTTCGCGCCGGTGGCGGCGAAGCTCGGGCCGGATTTCGCCAAGCCGATGGTGGCCCGCGGCGCAGTCTACGGCGACATCGACCACGACGGCGACCTCGACGTGCTGGTGACCACCAACGGCGGCGCGCCGCATCTCTACCGCAACGACGGCGGCAACCGCAATCATTGGCTCTCGGTGCGCACGGTGGGCACGAAGTCGACGCGCGACGGCCTGGGTGCGGTGGTGCGGGTGACGAGCGCGGCGGGCAAGCAGTGGGGGATGGTGCGCAGCGGCTCCTCCTACTGCTCGCAGAGCGATCTCGCCCTCACCTTCGGGCTCGGCCGCGACACCAAGGTGGCGGCCGTCGAGGTGGAGTGGCCGAGCGGCACGAAACAGCGCTTCACCGATCTGGCGGCCGACCGCCTCCTCGTCATCGACGAAACGAAGGGGATCGTCACGGGAAGCAAATGAGCGTGCGGAGTACGGCGATTTTATCGCGCGCATGCTGAAGTATTTCTATGCTGATGGGTGTAACGGAAGGAGTCTGGCCTACGCCAGAGTAGTGAACCGGGTTGACTTGAAGTCTTTGACCAGGAGGACGGTGAAATGAACGACCAGGACGTTTCGGCCAAAATCAAGCAGATCATCTCGAACATCGCAGGCCTGGACCCGCAGAAGATCCCCGACGGGTCTTCGTTGCGCGACGATCTGAAGCTCGACTCCCTGTCGCTGCTGGAGATCGGCGTCGACGTGGATCTGGCGTTCCAGCTCAACCTTCCCGACGAGAGCTACAAGGAGATCGCGACCCTGCCGCAGATGGTGCACCTGGTGCAGGAGCGCCGCAGCGAGATCGCGGCCGGTCAGGCCGAGGTCGCCCACCGATGAGCCGGCTCAGCGTGCGTGTCGCGGTGACGGGCCTCGGGCTGGTCACCCCGGTGGGTATTGGCCGCGAGGAGGTCTGGCAGGGGTTGCTCGACGGGCGGAGCGGGTTCGCGCCGATCGAATCGTTCGATTCGAGCCGCTTTCCCGTCCACCTCGGCGCCGAGGTGCGGGGCTTCGATCCGGAGCCCTGGCTGCGCACCCTCGATCCCGGACAGCTCGGCCGGGCCTCGCAGCTCGCCGCCGCGGCCGCCCGCATGGCCTTGAACGATGCGGGGATCGACACCGCGGGACCGTCGTGGGACGGCACGCGGGCCGGCGTCGCCATGGGCACCACTTCCGGCGAGCCGCGCGAGATCGAGCGCTTCGACGACCGCTATCTGGCCGGCGCGCTCGACGGCCTGGGGCCGGAGCTCATCGGCCTCTACCCCTGCCACATGATCGCCGCCCACGTCGCCCGCGAGGCCGGCTTCGCCGGCTCTGTCACCATGATCCCCACCGCCTGCGCCGCCGGCAACTACGCCATCGCCCGCGCCTTCGACATCCTGCGCGCCGGGCGCGCCGACGTCATGCTGGCCGGCGGCGCCGACGCCTTCTCGCGCATCACCTATGCCGGCTTCTCCCGCCTCGGCGCCATCGCGCCGGAGAAGTGCCAGCCGTTCGACCGCAACCGCAAGGGGATGATCCCCGGCGAGGGCGCCGGCGTGTTGGTCCTGGAGCCGCTGGAACGGGCGCTGGCGCGCGGCGCCCGCGTCTACGCCGAGGTGGCCGGCTACGGCCTCTCCTGCGACGCCCACCACATGACCGCCGCACATCCGGAAGGGGACGGCGCCGCGCGGGCGATGCAGCGCGCCCTCGCCGACGCGGGGTATGGTCCGGAGGACGTCTCCTACATCAGCGCGCACGGCACCGGCACGCCGACCAACGACCGTCTGGAGACGCTGGCAGTGCAGCGCGTCTTCGGCGCCGCGGCGGCGAGGACGCCGATGAGCTCGATCAAGTCGATGATCGGCCACACCATGGGCGCCGCCTCGGCCATCGAGGCGGCGGTCTGCTCGCTCGCGGTGTCGACCGGCCGCATTCCGCCGACCATGAACCTGGACGAGCCCGACGGCGATCTCGACTACGTGCCCAACCACGCCCGCGAGCACGACGTGCGGGTGGCGATGAACAACGCCTACGCCTTCGGAGGCAACAACGCCTCGGTGATTTTCCAGCGGACTGGAGCCTGACGTGCGGCGCGTCGTCATCACCGGTGCCGGTGCCCTCTCTCCCATCGCCGACTCCCCGGCGAGTCTCCACAGTGCGCTGTGCGCCCAGACGAGCGCGCTCAAGGAGATCGAGCTCTTCCCGCTGGACACGGCGGGCAACGTCGCCGACCTCGCCGACCTCAGCCAGCGCCATGCCGGCGAGATCCGGCCGTTCGAGCCCAAGGACTACCTGGGAGACCGCAACCTGCGGCCGGTGGACCGCACCGCCCGTCTCCTTCTGGTGGCCGCGCAGCAGGCGCTCGAGTCCTCCGGCTGGACCGCCGAACGGCGCGCCGGGCAGGAGGTCGGCCTCGTCCTCGGCACCACCTTCTGCAGCGTGCGCACGATCGCCGAGTTCGACCGCCGCGCGCTCCAGCTCGGTCCCTCCTACGCGAGCCCCATGGACTTCGCCAACAGCGTGATCAACGCCGCGGCGGGGCAGGCCGCCATCTGGCACGACCTGCGCGGCGTCAACTCGACGGTGGCGGCTGGTGAGGCGTCGGGCCTCCTCGCCCTGGCCTATGCCGCCGACCTCATTCGCGGCGGCCGGGCCGACGCGGTCCTCGCCGGAGGCGCCGAGGAGCTCTGCTTCGAGTCGTTCGTCGGCCATCACCGCGGCGGCCGCCTCGGCAGTGTCTGCACAGTGCCGTTCGATTCCCGGCGCGACGGCTTCGCGCTCTCCGAAGGAGCCGCGATGCTCCTGCTCGAAGAAGCCGAATCCGCCGCGGTCCGCGGCGCCCACGTGCTGGCCGAGGTCCGCGGCTACGGCGAAGCGTTCGCCGCTTCCGTGGAGGAGGCAGCGTTCGCCGACGCTGTCGCCCGCGCCGTCCGCCTGGCGGTGTCCGACGCCGGCATCGAGCCCGCGGATCTCGGCGTCCTCAGCCTGTCGGCCAACGGCGGCGTCCGCTCCGACCGTGCCGAAGCACTCGGGATCGCCGCCGCGCTCGGTCCCGTTGGCGCCACGGTGCCGGCCACCGCCATCAAGGCCATGCTCGGCGAGGCCCTGGGAGCCTCGGGAGCCTTCCAGGCGGTCGATCTCCTGGGCATCTTCGCCGACGGCATGGTGCCGGGCGTCCTCGGCCTCCAGTCCGGCGACGGTTTCCCGCTCCCCGGCGTGGACGCCGGCACCCGCACTCTGGAGCACCGCCCACGCTTCGGTCTGCTCCACGCCATGGCCTGGGACGGGCAGTGCTGCGCGGTGATCCTGGAGGCGAAGGGGTGACCGTCTCCGGCCTAGTCCCCCGCCTGGAGCAACAGGGGTACGCCGAAGCCGACGTCGCCGCGCGCCGTCGCTGGATCGAGGAGCAGACCGGCGCCGTGCTCACCCACGTCGGCGCCTCCACGCTCCCCGGCGAGCAGATGCAGGGGAACATCGAGAATCCGGTCGGCGCCGCGCAGGTTCCGCTCGGCGTCGCCGGACCGCTCCTCGTCCACGGCGAGCATGCCGAGGGATCGTTCTACGTGCCGCTCGCCACCACCGAAGGCGCCCTCGTCCGCTCCTACGAGCGGGGGATGGTCGCCATCACCCGCTCCGGCGGCGCCACCGTTCGCATCCATGCCGATGAGAACCGGGTGAGCCCCGTCTTCGTCTGCGCCGACGTGGCCGCCGCGGCCGACCTCGCCCGCGCGCTGCCCACCTGGATCGACGAGATCCGCGCCGCCGCCGAGTCGACCACTCATCACGGCAAGCTGCTGCGCCTCGAAGTGCGTCCGATCGGCCGCGAGGTCATGGTCAGCTTCTGCTACTCGACCGGCGACGCGCACGGCATGAACATGATCGTCAAGGCCACCGATGCGGCCTGCCGCTGGCTGCTGGAGCACAAGGCGCACGGCCTCGCCCGCCGGCACTACATCTTCAGCGGCCTCGAATCCGAGAAGCGCGCGAGCGGCTCGCTCTTCGCGGGCGGCAAGGGGAAAAAGGTCGTCGCCGGCGCCCGCCTGCCGGCCCGCGCCATCCGCGCCTATCTGCACGCCACGCCGCAGGAGCTGGCCGACGTCTGGCGCCACACCGTTCTTGGCCATCTCCAGGCCGGCGCGCTGGGCTACAACGGCCATCTCGCCAACGGCCTCGCCGCCGTCTTCATCGCCTGCGGCCAGGACGTGGCGAACCTCGCCAACTCCGCCGTCGGCGTCACCTGTTTCGAGGTGACGGATGAAGGTGATCTCTACGCCAGCGTCACCCTGCCGGCGCTCACCGTGGCGACCGTCGGCGGCGGCACCGGCCTGGGCACCGGCCGCGAATGCCTGGAGATGCTCGGCTGCGCGGGTGCCGGCAGAGCGCCGAAGCTGGCCGAGATCGTCGCCGCCACCCTCCTCGCCGGCGAGCTCTCCATGGCGGGAGCCATCGCCAGCGGCGAATTCGTCGCCGCCCACGAGACCTACGGCCGCAACCGGCCCGCGCCTCGCGAGGAAGGCGCGCCATGAAACGCCTCTTCCGGGGCCTGCGGCGGGCGCCCGATCCGTCCTATGACGCGGTGGTGATCGGTGCCGGCATCGGCGGCCTCATCACAGCCAATCTGCTGGCTCGCGATGGCCTCAAGGTGCTGCTGGTGGAGCAGCACTACATGGTGGGCGGCTATTGCAGCACCTTCCGCCGCGCGGGCTACACCTTCGATGCGGCCACTCACTTCTATCCGCTGCTGGGCAACCCCGAAACGCTCACCGGCCGTCTCCTCGCCGAGCTTGGGGTCCAGCCGGGCTGGGTGAAGATGGACCCGGTGGACACCTTCCACCTTCCGGACGGCACGCGCTTCGCGGTCCCCGCCGATTTCGATTCCTATCTCGCGAAGCTCAAGGCTGAATTTCCGGCCGAGGCCGCGGCTCTCGACACGTTCTTCGCCACCGTGCGCGAGACCTATCTCCTGGGGTTGCTCCACTACTTCCGCGGCCGTCCTCTGTCCCAACTCGACCGCCTCGTCCCCTACCTCGATCTCACGGTCCGCGACGCCCTCGACCTCTGGTTCCGCGATCCCAGGCTCAAGCTCCTGTTGACCGCCGACTGCGCGCACTGGGGCTCGCCGCCTGGCCGTACTTCGTTCGTCTTCGACTCCATGCTCCGCCTCTCCTACTTCCTCGGCAACTACTATCCGCAGGGAGGCTCACAGGTCTTCGCCGACGCACTCGCGCAGCGTTTCGAGGAACAGGGCGGTCACGTGCTGACCAGCACGGCGGCACAGCGCATTCTCGTTGAACGTGGCGCCGCCCGCGGCGTCGAGCTCGAAGTGCTCCGCGGCAGCCAACCGCTCCGCGGCTCCATGTTCACCGTGCGGAGCGAGACCGTGGTCTCGAACGCCGACCTCCTGCTCACCATGGAGCGGCTCGTCGGTCCGGAGCACGCGCCGCCGGCCGACCTCACCGCGTTGCATGCGCTCCGGCCGACATTCCCCTGTTTCCTCATCCACATCGGCACCACCGGAATCCCCGACTCCGTGCTGGAGGAGGCGCAGGGCTACTACTGGGACTCCTGGGACATGGACCGGCTCGGCCTCGACGCGCTGCGATTCAAGATTTTTTCCCCCACTCTCTACGAGCCGGCCATGGCGCCGCCGGGAGGGCAGGTGGTGATCGTGCAGAAAGTCCTGGAGATGGACTATGCCGCGACGGCCGACTGGCCCGCGCACAAGCACCGGATCGAAGAGTTCGCCCTCGATCATCTCGAGCGCCTGATCCCTGGCTTCTCGGAACGGATCGTGGTGAAGACCAGCGCTTCGGCGCGCACCTCCCAGCACTTCACCCTCAATCATCAGGGGGCCATGCTGGGCTGGGAGATGTCGCCCGAGCAGCTCGGCGAGGGCCGGCCCGATATCCAGGGCAGCATCAGAAACCTTTATTGTGTCGGCCACTGGACCCGGCCCGGCGGCGGGATCACGCCGGTGATCGCTTCGGCCCAGCAGGTGGCGGCGGCTGTTGTCCGGGGAACGACGCGGGGAGCTTCCGCGCAGACGGAGGAGCTATGCAGTCAAACGATTGTGACGTCCTGATTCTCGGCGCCGGCCTGGCCGGTCTCACCCTGGCGCGCCAGATCCTGCTCTCGCACCCCACCAAGCGGATCATCATGGTGGACCGCCGGGAGGAGCTGCCGCCCAAGGAGCAAAAATACGGCGAGGCCACCGTTCAGGCCAGCGGCTACTACTACGGCAAGGTGCTCGACCTTCAGGAATATCTGCTCCAGGAGCACTACCTCAAGTACAACCTGCGTTTCTACTGGCCGTCGGGCCGCGGTGCCGACCGCTACGAAGACTTGAGCCAATCGTTCATCCGGGGCCTCTCCAACATCCCGACCTATCAGCTCGACCGCAACAAGTTCGAGGGCGAGGTGCTGCGGCGCAATCTCGCCGATCCGCGCTATACGTTCTATCGCTCGGTGCGCGACGTCCAGGTGGATCTTCGCGAGACCCCGGACGAGCCGGGGCCGCACACGTTCCGTTTCCAGACGCCGGACGGCGAGATCGCCGGCAGCGCCACCTGGGTGGTGGACGCCACCGGCCGGGTGCGCCTGCTCGCCAAGCGGCGGAAGCTCACCCGCCCCAGTCCGATCCGCCACAACTCCACCTTCTTCTGGGTCGACGGCCTGGTCGACATCGAGCAGCTCACCGAGCTGTCCTGGAAAGAGATCCGTCTCCATCCCACCCGCGCGCCGCTCGGCCACTTCCCGGCGTTCCTCGCCACCAATCACTTTTGCGGCGAGGGCTACTGGTTCTGGGTCATCCCCCTCCACAACCGCACCAGCTTCGGCCTCGTCTACGATCCGCTGCGCGTGCCGCGCGAGGAGGTGTCGACCGCGGCGAAGTGCATCCAATGGATCTGCAAAGAATATCCGATGTTCGCCCGCGACCTGCCGCACCGCGAGATCGCCTATGAGACGGGACTGATCAGCTTCTCCCACGACAGCGGGCAGATCCTCTCCACCTCGCGCTGGGCACTCTGTGGCGAGGCCGGCCGCTTCACCGATCCGCTCTACAGCCCGGGCGGCGACCTGATCTCGATCTACAACACCCTGATCACCGACGCCATCCTCACCGACGACCCGCGCGAGCTGGCGAGCAAGGTGCGGCTCTACGAAGGGCTCGCGCGCGCCGTCTACGAGGCCTACGTGCCGAGCTTCGCGATCGCCCAGGATCTGCTGGGAGATCAGGAGTGCTATTCGCTCCGCTACGTGTGGGAGTTGACGATCTATTTCGCCTACTACGTCTTCCCCTTCATCAACGACCTGTTCACCACCCGCGCCTTCGTGCCCGGCTTCCTCCAGCGCTTCAGCCGCCTCGGTCCGCTCAACCGCGGCATGCAGGAGTTCCTGATGGGATATTACGGCTGGAAGAAAGAGCACATGCAGCCACCTGCGGGGGGGCCGCTGTATTTCGACTTCTATGAGGTCTGGGCGCTCAAGTCGGCGGAGACCTGCTTCTATAAAGTCGGCGTGACGCCGGAGGAGGCGCGGGGCGTTCTCGACGAGCAGCTTGCGCACCTCGAAGAGCTGGCGCGCTGGGTCTACGCCTACGTCGCCGCCACCGTCCTTGGCGATGAACGGGCGCTCACCGATCCGGGCTTCGTCGGCGCCATCGATCCCGAGAAGCTGGTCTTCGATCCGCAGCAGATGGCGGAGCGGCTCGCCGCCTGCCCGCCTGCCGGCGAATCGATGGAGCGCTGGGCCTGGAGCTTCGAGCCGCCGTCACTCCAGCGTTTCCGCAACGAAGAGCCGCGGACGGAGATGATGGAGATGGAAGAGACCGCGGTGGGGGGAGCCCGGTGACCGCTTTTGCTGGGAGCGCCGGCTTCCAGCCGGCCCGGTCGGCGCAGCCGACCGAAGCCGCCAGGATGGCAGCGCTCCCAGCGGACTTCGCTCCGGGCCTCGAACACGCGTTCTCCTTCATCCCGGCCGAACGTTCCGGCCCGGTGCGCGTCGAAGGCACCCTGCCGGCGTTCCTGCGCGGCACCTATTACGTGAACGGTCCGGCCCGCTTCGAGCGCGGAGCCGTGCGCTATCGCCACTGGCTCGACGGCGACGGCATGGTGAGCGCGCTCCGTTTCACCGAAACTGGACCGCATCTCACCGCCCGTTTCGTGCGCAGCGCCAAGTGGACCGCCGAAGAGGACGCCGGCCGCGCCCTCTTCCGCACCTTCGGCACCGCCTTCCCGGGCGACCGCTTGGTGCGCGGCGTCGCCCTGGAGTCGCCGGTCAACGTCAGCGTCATCCCCTGGCACGACACCCTGCTGGCCCTCGGCGAGCAGGGGCTTCCCTACGAGCTGGATCCGCACACCCTGGAGACCCGCGGCACCTACACCTTCGGCGGCGCGCTCAATCCGGTGAGCCCGTTCGCGGCGCATGCCAAGCTCGATCCGCTCACCGGCGAGCTGGTGAACTTCGGTATCTCCTTCGCGAGCGCCCAGCCGGTCCTCAATCTCTACCGCTTCGGTCCGGACGGCGCCCTCCGCTCCCGCAAGCGTCTGCCGTTGCCCTGGGCCTGCTCCCTGCACGACTTCGCGCTGAGCCCGCGGCACGTCATCTTCTATCTCGCCCCCTACGTCCTCGACATGGAAAAGATGATGGCCGGCGAAACGATCATGGGCTCCCTCGTCTGGCGCCCCGAGCTGGGCACCTGCCTCCTGGTCGCCGACCGCGAGACCGGCGAGGCCGTGGCCACCGTGCCGGTGGGGGAGCGCTACTGCCTGCACACCATCAACGCCTTCGAAGACGGCTCCGGCCGCCTCGCCGTCGACGTCGTCGAGCTCGACCGCCCGGTCTACGATCAATATGAAACCGTGCCGGACCTGTTCACCGATGTCGGTCCCGGCCGTCCCGTCCGCCTCGTCGTCGACCTCAAGAAAGGCGAGTTGATCGAGCGCCGCGAGCTGGGAGCCACGAAGGCGCCCGACTTCCCGGCCATCGATCCCCGGCTCTTCGGTCTGCCCACCGAGGACCTCTGGATCCTTGACATCGGCACCGCCGGCCACTCCGGACGCAAGTTCTTCGACCAGGTCGTCCACATTTCCATCAACGGGAAGGGCGGCGTCTGGCAGGCCCCCCCCGGCTGCTACCTCGGAGGCGAGCCCGCCTTCGCCCCCGATCCCGCTGGACGCGGAGGAGCCGTCCTCTGCGAGCGCTTCGACGCAGCCCGCGGCGAGAGCGCCTTCCTGGTCTTCGACGCCTTCAACATCGCGGCCGGTCCGCGCGCCGTGTTGCCGCTGGAGAGCCCGCTTCATCTGGGGTTTCATGCGGTGTTTGCCAGCGAACCGCATTGACGGGCTAGACCACCGCCTCGCGAAACGCCTGCGCCTCATCCACTGCCACGGCAATCCACCGCGCCGCCTTTTCCTTTCCATACGGTCCCTGCGCCGTGACGGGCTCGGACAGCTCAATCCACAGCGGCGTCGTTCCCGGTAGGGTGGCGCGGACGAAGGGTTCGGTTTTCGGCGCCTTCTTGTGGAGCGCGACGATGTGGGCGCGCGGGATGTGGATGGTCCAGCGCAGGCCGGTGCGGAGGCAGAGGGTGTCGTCGTCGAGGAGGATGGGGCGCAGGCGCGTGGCCCGGTAGTCGGCGAGGAACCAGAGCATGCCGTAGGCGGCGAGGGCGGTGAGGAGCCAGGCGCCGCGGGGGCTCCAGCGGGTGACCAGGAGATGGACCGGGATCGCCTCGGCGAGGGTGACGATCAGCAGGGCGAAACCGAGGGCTCCGTAGCCGTTGGTGCGATGGTAGGTGAAGACGCGCGTGGCAGGCGGGTTCGGCGCTCGGTGTCTCCACGCGAAGAGGGAGTAGTAGACGACCGCCATCTCGAAGCCGATCGCTTCCGCGGCTCGGCGCATCGGCAGGATCTCCAGCGCCACCTTGCGTAGCCGGTCCAGCATGTCGTCGTGTCCCGGGCCGCTCGTGCTGCGGAGCGACCGGCGGGTCCGCACGGCGATCCAGGCGACGAGGCCGATCTCGGCCGGGACGGAGAGGATCTCCGAGGCGCGCTTCAGCATCTCCCGCTGGTCCGGCAGCACCAGGGCGGCGCCGGTCAGACTGAACAGGAAGAGCGGGATGAGCGTCCTCGCCGGCCAGCCGGCTCGGCGGACCGCCAGGAAGTAGTAGGCGAGAGGGACGACGATCAGGAGATCGATCAGCAGGCCGGCCGAAACGGCGTCCGGGTGCCGCAACACCGGCCGCATGCGCGCCATGGTGACGGCGGCGGCGTAGATGCCCGTGGCGATGAACGCGAAGGTCAGGAACGGCTGGCGGGCGGAACGGACCATGGCCGAGACTCCTTGTCTACCTGCAAGGATAGACGAACGGCAGGAAGAAAAGTTCTCGGCCTCGATCTCGCGGCCCTACACCCCCAGCACGACCCGCACCGTGTGCTGCCCGTCCTGGACCAGTCCGATCTCCGCTTTGCCGTCCTTCACCGCCAGCGGTGTGCCGTCGAGATCCACAGTGGCGACTCCGCGCATCGTCCCGTGCGGGTTCTCCACGGTGATCGTGTACTCGGCGGCGTGATAGCGGAAGGTGATTTCGTAGGACGGCCAGGCGCGCGGGATGGTGGGATCGATGACGAGGGCGGTGCCGCGGAGGCGGAAGCCGAGGATGGACTCGATGCCGGCGCGGTACATCCAGCCGGCGGAGCCGGTGTACCAGGTCCAGCCGCCGCGGCCGAGATGGGTGGGCTCGGCGTAGACGTCGCCGGCCATGACGTAGGGCTCCACTTTGTAGCGCTGCACGCCGGAGCGGGTCTTGCCGTGGTTGATCGGATTGAGCAGTGAGAACAGCTCGGCGGCACGGTCGCCGTCGCCCAGCTCGGCGAAGGCGAGGATGCACCAGACCGCCGCGTGGGTGTACTGGCCGCCGTTCTCGCGCACTCCCGGCAGGTAGCCCTTGATGTAGCCGGGGTCGAGCGGCGTCTTGTCGAACGGCGGCGTGAAGAGGAGGACGTGGCCGTTATCTCGGAGATCGCGGCCATCGCGGCGCACCAGGCGCTCGTTGACGGAGGCCATGGCCTGCTTCGCCCGTTCGGGATCGGCGGCTCCGGAAAGCACGGCCCAGGACTGCGCGATCGAGTCGATCTGGCATTCGTCGCTGGTGGCCGAGCCGACCGGCGTGCCGTCGTCGAACCAGGCGCGGCGGTACCAGGCTCCATCCCAGGCTTCCTGTTCGAGGGCGGTCTTGAGCTCGCCGGCGTGGTAGCGCCAGACTTCGGCGCGCTCGCGGTCGTGGGGCGCCGGGCGCCCGGCAGCGATCTCGGCGAAGCGGAGGAGCAGGGGGTGGAGGAGCCAGGCCATCCAGACGCTTTCGCCCTTGCCGAGGCGGCCGATCCGGTTCATGCCGTCGTTCCAGTCGCCGGTGCCCATCAGCGGCAGGCCATGGTCGCCGGTGGTGAGCCGCTTGTCGAGGGCGCGGGCGCAGTGCTCGAAGAGGGTGCCCCGTTCGGACGCCGTGGCGGGCGCGAAGTAGGCGTCGTCCTGGTCGAGCGGCAGAGCGGGGCCTTCGAGGAACGGCACGTCTTCGTCGAGCAGGCCGGTCTCTCCGGTCACCTCCATGTAGTGGAGCACCACGTAGGGGAGCCACAGCAGGTCGTCGGAGATGTGGGTGCGCACGCCGCGGCCGGTGGGCGGATGCCACCAGTGCTGGACGTCGCCTTCCACGAACTGCCGGCTCGCGGCGCGCAGGATCTGCTCGCGCGTGATCTCGCGCCGCGCCACGGTGAGCGCCATGACGTCCTGGAGCTGATCGCGGAAACCGAAGGCGCCGCCGGCCTGGTAGAAGGCGGTGCGCGACCAGAGCCGGCAGGAGAGGGTCTGGTAGAGGAGCCAGCGGTTGAGCAGCAGGTCCATCGCCCGGTCCGGGGTCTTCACCTGGAGGGCGCCGGTGACGTCGCTCCAGGAGCGGGTCACCTCGGCGAGGACGGCGTCGAGATCGGCGGTGCGGTAGCGGCGGATCAGGCTGCGGACCTCGTCGAGGGTTTCGCCCTGGCCGAGGAAGAAGACGACTTCGATGCGGGAGCCGGGGCGCAGCTCGACGAGGGTCTGCAGGGCGGCGCAGGGATCGAGGCCGGCGCCGACGCGGCCGGACAGGCGGTAGTCCCGCCGTTCGAGGGCGGCCGGATGGTCGGGCATGCCGTTGCGACCGAGGAGCTCCGCGCGGTCGGCGGTCCAGGCGGTCTGCCAGCCGCCGAGGTCGGCGAAGGCGATGCGGCTGCCGAAGTCGGGGTTCCAGGCGTTGGACGCCAGGATCGCGCCGGTCTCGCCGTCGAGGGAGGTCGCGATGAAGGGCGCGGAGGCGCTGCGCGAGGTGCCGAGGACCCACTCGGCGTAGGCGGTCACCGTCAGGCGCCGCGGGCGGTCTTCGCGGTTGATGATCGTCAGCCGCGAGATCTTGATCGGATCGGCGGTCGGCACGTATTGCAGCAGCTCGAGCGTCACGCCGTGCGAGGTGTGTTCGAAGCGGCTGTAACCCTGGCCATGGCGGGCGACGTAGGGCCACGCCTCCTCGCGGATCGGCAGCACGGTCGGCCCCCACAGCAGGCCGGTCTCCTCATCGCGGACGTAGAAGGTCTCACCGGGCGGATCGGTGACCGGATCGTTGGACCAGGGGGTGAGCTGGTTCTCGCGGCTGTTGCCCGACCAGGTGAAGCCGGCGCCCGATTCGGAGACCTGGAAGCCGAAGAGAGGGTTGGAGACGACGTTGATCCAGGGGGCCGGCGTCCACTGCCCGGTGCCGAGGATCGTCACGTACTCGCTGCCGTCGGCGGCGAAGCCACCGAGGCCGTTCCAGAGCTCGAGCGGAATCCGCGGCGGCTCGGCGCCGGCCGGGGGGGATGCCGGAGACGCCGGTGCGGGGAGAGCGGTCCCGCGCGCCGTGGCGCGCCGTGCGGGCGCGGCGCGCCGGTCCTCGGCGCGCACCCGGCGTTCGATCTGCTCGAAGAGCGATCCGTCGCGCGCCTTGAGCACCACCCGCGCGGCGGCGAAGAGGACGCCGCGGACTTCCGGGGCGAGGAGGTCGGCGCGCAGGATGTAGGCGTTGCCGTGCGGCTCCTGTCCTTCATGGTGGAGGCGCGACTGGCTGCTGCGCACCAGGGCTTCCAGGGCGGATTGCAGATCCTGCACGTAGGAGGGCGCCCGTTCGTTCAAAATCACCAGGTCGGCGGTCAGGCGCTTGATGCGGAAGTATTCGTGCGCCTGCAGAAGCTGGCGGACGATCCCCAGGTCGTCGATCTCGTCGATGCGGACGAGCACGATCGGCAGGTCGCCGGAGATGCCGTAGGGCCAGAGAGTCGAGGCGCCGCGCGTGTTGCTTTGCAGCACCTCGGAGGCGGGGCGCAGCGACGGGTCGGAGTAGAGCACGCGGTTGGCGAGGCGCTGGAAGAGGTTGGCCTCGTCGGGATGGATGCCGAGGTGGCGGAGCTGCACCTGCGCCTGCGTCCACGCCATCGTCGTCGCGCGCTCGAACGCCGCCGGGTCGCGGTACTTGTCGGCGAGGTCGAGCGCCGCTTCGCGCGACGTGGTCACCAGGGTGGAGAAGAGAAGGCGGGCGGTGGTGCCCGGGGCGAGGCGCACGCGGCGCCGGATGCAGAAGATCGGATCGAGCACCGCGCCGGCCGTGTTGGACAGGGAGGAGCCGTCGATCACCGACATCGGCGTCCGCACGGCGCGACCGCGGCCGAGGAACCGCGCGCGGTCGGTTTCATACTGCGCGGCCTCGGTCCCGTCGCCGGACGCCCCGGGCATACCCGATATGCCGGAGAGCATCGAAAACATCGAACCGCCGACGTTCGCGGCCACGTGCGCCGCCCAGATCCGCGGCTCGCTCGCGGAGCGCGGCCGCCGCGACGCGAGGAGCGCGCCCAGGTGGGCGTCCCACTCCGTCTCGACGAACAGGTTCGAGAAGGCGGGATGGGCGACGTCGGCGGCCTGCGGGGCGAGCACGATCTCGGCGTAGGAGGTCAGCTCGATCTCGCGGATCCGGGCGCCGTGGTTGGTGAGCGACACCCGGCGCAGCTCGGCGTCGTCTTCCTGGGCGACCACCACCTCCAGGCGGCAGGTGATCGCGCGGTCGCGGCGGACGATTTCCGCGCGGTCCTCGGAGAAGGTGACCTCGTAGCTGTCCGGCTCGGCGCCGCTCGGCTGGTAGCCCGCCGACCAGACCTCGCCGCTCTGCACGTCGCGCAGGAAGAGGAAGGAGCCCCAGCAGTCGCGGGTGGTGTCTTCGCGGAAGCGGGTGACGGCAATGCCTCCGACGTTGGCGACGCCGTGGAAGCGGCTGTACCCCGAGCCCGCCGCGGTGATCATCACCGTATAGCGGCCGTTGCCGAGCAGGTGGCTGCGCGGCACCGCCTGGTGGGGCGACGAGAAGCGGCGCACCACCGGCGGCGTGAGATCACCGGGCTGCACGGCGGCGGCGACCTCTTCGGCGCGCGGACGGGCGACCGCCACGTCGCGCGGCGTACGTTCTTGCAGCAGCAGCTCGGTCGCCTGCACCAGGGGCACGGCGTGGAAGCGGGCCGGCATGCCGCCGTCCTGGCGGACGTCGAGCACGTTGGCCAGCGAGAGGAGGGCCATCCCCTGGTGGTGCGCCATATAGGCGTGCACCACCGCGAGATCCTGCCCCTCGGGCAGCCGCATCGCCGTGTAGTCGATCGCCTCGTAGAAGCCGTAGCGGCCGGAAGCGCCGGCCTCTTCCAGGCGGGTGAAGTTGCGCAGCGCCGCCCGCGGCTCGAACATCGCCGCCAGGACGGTGGCGTAGGGGGCCACCACGACGTCCTCGGAGAGGCCGCGTTTGAGCCCGAGGCCCGGCACGCCGAAGTTCGAGTACTGATAGGTCAGCTCGAGGTCGCGCCCGTTGAACGCCGACTCCGAGACGCCCCAGGGCACCTTGCGCTCGGCGCCGTACTGGATCTGGCGGCGCACCACCAGGCGGCAGGTCTGATCGAGCAGGCTGTGCGCGGGCGAGCGCATCACCAGCGCCGGCATCAGGTACTCGAACATCGAGCCCGACCAGGAGATCAGCACCGCGCCGCGGTCGACCGGGGTCAGCGGCCGGCCGAGCTGGAACCAGTGCTCCACCGGGACGTCCCCCTTGGCGATGGCGATGAAGCTCGCCAGGCGGGCCTCGGAGGCCAGCAGGTCGTAGAAGCTCGCATCGAGCTCCCCCTCGGCGACCCGGTAGCCGATCGCGAAGAGCTTGCGCGAGGAGTCGAAGAGGAAGCCGAACTCCATCGCGTGGGCGAGCTCGTCGGCGGTGTCCGCCAGTGCCCGGAGGCGGCGCACCAGAGATCCGGCGGCCTGGCCGGAAGCGGCTGTTCCCAGGTCCTTGATGTGGCTGGCGACGCAGGCCGCGGCCAGCTCGGACCAGGTGAGCGCTTCCTTCCAGGCCTCGGCGCCGGCGCTCTCCGCCTGCTCGCCGGCCAGCGCACGGGCCACGTCTTCCACCGCCTGCAGGCCGCCGCTCAGCTCGTGGAGAAGGTTGGCCCAACGGTCCGGATCGTCCGGCGCCTCGGCGCCGGGCACCGGCTCGGACGCCGGCTGTAACACCGGCGTGTCCAGAGCGTCCAGCGCCTCATCGAGCTGCCGGCGGGTCACGGTCTGGGTCCGCCGGCCGGCTGAAGCGGGTGCCGAGCGGCGGATCAGCGCGATGGCGTCGGCGATACCCGCGAGCGCCTGCACCGAGCGCGGCGGGCTCTCGGCGAGCTGCCGGCAGGCCTCCGCGAGCGCCACCAGGTGTCCGGCGAGGTTGCCGCTGTCGACCGTGGAGATGTAGCGCGGCTCGAGCGGACGGACCGTGAGCGTGTCGTACCAGTTGAAGAAATGGCCGCGGAAGCGTTCGAGGCCGCTGATCGTGGCGAGCGTCGCTTCCAGGCGCTCGACGCAGTCCAGCGTCCCCAGCCAGCCGAAATCGCGCGCGGCCACGACGGCGAGGAGATAGAGCCCCAGATTGGTGGGCGACGTCCGGTGCGCCACGACCGGCTTCGGATCTTCCTGGAAGTTGTCGGGCGGCAGCGCATGGTCTTCCGGACCGACGAAGGTTTCGAAGAAGCGCCAGGTGCGGCGGGCGAGAAGGCGCAGCGCCTGCGCCTCCGGAGGCGACAGGCGGTCCGCTTCCGGAATCGGCGGCGGCAGGCTGATCCAGCGCGCCACCACCGGCGCCAGCCCCCACAGCAGCAGCAGCGGCGCCGACCAGACCCAGGCGGGCCCGGCGCCCGGCGCCGGCTGCGGCCACACCCGGGCGGTCACCACGACGAGGCCGGAAGCCAGCACCGCGAAGGTGGTGCCGCCGTCCATCCGCTGGAAGAAGCGGGAGAGATCGAGGCCGAGCCCGGCTTTCGACTGCGCCGCGGTCACCCATTCGAGCATCCTCCGGTGCGTGGCGTAGAGCCGCGACAGGGTGCGCAGGATCGCATCCGCCATCAGCCAGGCGTTGTAGGCGAGAAAGGTGATCGAGAGGCCCACCTGCGACGCCGAGAGGAGGACGTCGGAGGCGACGCCGCGCAGATGGCTGCGCTTGGAGATGCCGGGCCGCCGCGGCAACAGCCGGGGGAGGAGGCCGAAGATCGCCGGCAGGGCCATCGCCGCCAGCACGAACAGCGTCCAGACCGCCGGCGAGGCGCCGCGCAACGTCCAGCCGGCGACCAGGGTGAGGAAGGTGGCCGGCGCCACCAGCGTCCGCCGCAGGTTGTCGAGCATCTTGTAGCGGCCGATGACCGGGATCCGGGGCTGGATCCGTGGCCGGTCTTCCGGTCGATTGGAGCTGGCGGAGGGGCCGCGGCCGAGAATCCACGGCAGCAGTTGCCAGTCGCCCCGCGCCCAGCGGTGCTGGCGGGCGGCGGCGGCCTCGAAGTGGGCGGGGAACTCCTCGAACAGCTCGATGTCGGTCACCAGGCCGGCGCGCGCGAAAATCCCCTCGAACAGGTCGTGGCTGAGCATCCGGCTTTCCGGTACCTTGCCGTCGAGCGCCGCGGTGAAGGCGTCGACGTCATAGATCCCCTTGCCGGTGTACGACCCCTCGCCGAAGAGGTCCTGATAGATGTCGGAGACCGCGGCGGCATAGGGATCGATCCCGGCCGGTCCGGAGAAGACGCGCTGGAAGAACGATCCTTCGTGGCTGTCGGGCAGCGTCGGGGTGATCCGCGGCTGGAGGATGCCGTAGCCGGCGACGACGCGGCCGAGCGCCGGATCGTAGCGCGGCCGGTTCAACGGGTGGGCCAGCGTACCGGCCATGCGCCGGGCGGCCTCGCGCGGCAGGCGGGTGTCGGCGTCCAGGGTGAGCACGTACCGGATCTCCGGCGGCGGCGTGGACGTGTCGAGGGCGGTCACCAGGAACGAGGTGTCCGCGGCGCCGCGCAACAGCCGGTTGAGCTCCTCCAGCTTGCCGCGCTTGCGTTCCCAGCCGAGCCAGCACTGTTCGCTGTCGCTCCACACCCGCCGGCGGTGGAAGAGCAGGAACCGCGCGTCGCCGGCGGGAGCGACGCCGTGCAGGGCGTTCAGGCGCGCGATCCCGGCCGCCGCGGTGGCCAGGAGCTCGTCGTCGCCCGGCATCGTCTCCGCGGGCGCGTCCGACCAGTCGGAGAGGAGGGCGAAACGGAGCTCGGCTTCCGGATTGGCGAGGTAGTGCACCTCGAGCCGGTTGATCTGCTCCTCGATCTCCGCCGCGGCCGTCAACAGCGTCGGCACGGCGACCAGCGTTCGCAGCTCCCGCGGAATGCCGCCGCGCAGCTCCAGCCGGGGTAGCGCGCGGGGACCCACCAGGCGCATCACCCAGGAATTGAGGATCTGGACCGCCAGCTCGGAGGCGGGAAAGAGCGCCAGAAGGGCGAGCGCGAGCAGGGTCCAGGGAGAGGCTCCCTGCCGCTGCTGGAGCCAGAGCGGCAGGGCGAGGACGAGCGCGGTGCCGGCGGCGATCGTGCCCAGATAGCCCGGGGTCGCCCAAGCCAGGAAGGCGCGCCCCAGCCGCTGCCCCGGCGGCAGGCGGCACCCGAGCGCCCGCTCGAAGGCGGGGCGTCCTTTCGCGATCAGGTCGAACCCGGGATCGGCCGGCCGCGTGTACGGCCCGGGGGCGGGGTCCACGGTGGCGCGTTGCATCGCGGCGTTCTGCACCGCCCGGTGGGCGACCTCGGTCTCCGCCAGACCCGCGCCCCGCGCCAGCTCCTCGACCGCGTGCCGGTAGCGGTCGCGCGTGGCGAAATCCATCTCGCGATAGCCGGGATGCGCCGCCAGCTCCTCCTCGACGAGGCTGACGCTCTCGACGAAGCCCGCCCAGTCGAACGCCGAGATCGAGCGCATGCTGGTGATCACGTTGCGCACCGTCGTGTTCATGGCGGTCTGCCGGCTGTATTCGAGCTCGAGGATCTCGTCGGCGACCGTGCCCTGCTCGGAGAGGCGCCGGTTCAGCCAGGCGAGGGCGGGGGTCACCACCGGGTCCTGATCACGCAGCCGGCTGAGCAGGACCACCACGAAAGGGACCTCCAGGGCGCCGGTTTCGTAGCGCCGCAGCGGGGCCAGCGGATCTCCCCCCAGCAGGCGGTCGGCGAGGTCCTCGGCCTGCTCCCGCGCGGTCCGGTCGCGCACCATCCGCTCCGCCAGGCGGCGCAGGTTCTCCACCAGCACCACCCGCAGAGAGATCGCCACCGCCCACAGCTCGCCGAGGGTCAGGTTCTCCTGCCGCTGGTAGGCGCGGATGAACCGCCGCAGCGTCTCGGCGTCGAACAGGCTGTCCGTATGGGCCACGAAATCGTGCGCCAGGGCGTAGACCCGCGGGTAGCCCTGAAACGGCTCGTCCACCAGCTTGGGTAGCTCGCGGTAGAAGCCCGGCGGCAGATCTTCGCGGATCTCCCGAAGCTGCTCCTCGACGAGGTGGAAGTTGTCGACCAGCCACTCCGCCGCGGGAGTGATCGCCCGCTCGTCGCGCATCACCTCCGCGATCGCGCGGTAGGTTTCGAGCAGCACCCGGCCGTTGTCGGCCAGGCGGGAAGCCAGCGAGCGTCCGCGCGAGCGTCCGCTGCGCACCCGCTGCGTGCCGGCGAGCCGGGCGGCGTGCTGCTCGAGCCGCTCCACCCCCCAGATCTCGCCGCGGATCGGCTCTGGAAGGTCGGGCAGGGAGAGACGTGATCGCCGAGCGCTGGTCACAGGGAGAGCGATGCCCGCCTCGTCCTCTCACCGCCGAGAGGGGAGGAGAAATTCAGATCTGGTGCAAATCGAAAAAAATCCATGGCCCCATCCTATTGCAACAGTCGGGCCCAGTCGGTGCTTGCCGGTGGGTTGACAGGCCAGCCGTCCAGATCCATAATGAGTTTGCAGCACAGACCAGTTGGTGAGAGGAGGAAGAAATGGAGACCCAGGACCTAGATCGCATCCGCTTCGTCACCCGGCATTTCCACGATCTTCAGGGGTTGCGCTTCCTGGTGCCGGCCGGGCTGCTCACCCTGAGCGCGGGAGCGGTGACGGGCGTCACGAACCCCCTTCTGCTGTCCGTCCAGGTCCTGTCGTTCCTGGCGGCTGTTCTCCTGGCCGCTCGGGCTGGCCGTTATTACAGCCGGTCTTTCGGCGAGGTCGAGGCACCGGCGGAGCGGCCGGTGGCGGCGCCCTATGCACTGTCGATCTTCAGCCCGGCCGGCTCCACACCGTGGCTCGACAGCTCACCGCAGGCGATACCCCTCCGGCGGCGGCTCCCGATGATCCTGATGATGGCTCCTGCGGCATTCGTCCTCTTTCAGCTCCTGTTCTGGCCGCCCTGGATCAAGCTCAATTCCACCGTCATTTTCGACAGCTACGACAGCCTCCTGCCCACGTCCCCCGCCGCCTTCGAAGCTTTTTCCGTGCCGTTGATCGCCGTCCTCGGCGGATCGTTCCTGCTCGGCCTCTGGCTCCTGCGGCAGCTCCGTCTGTCCCAGATCCACCATCTGGTGCTCGGAGCGCTGCTGCTGGGGCTCGCAACGCAGCCCGTCTACACCTGGGTGATGCTGCTCCTCTGCGGCTCGGCGATCGTGCTGGCCGGGCTCCTCGATCACCGCCAGCTCGTGCGGGCGCTGGGAGGCCACCGATGAACGCCACTCCGTTCGAGCAGCTCGCGAATCTGGACCGGCGGGTCCACGATCCGGCCCGCCTGGCCATCCTGACCGCGCTCTCGGCGTGCGAGCAGGCCGACTTCCTCTTCCTGCAACGCGTCACCGGCCTCACCAAAGGCAACCTCTCCTCGCACCTTTCGAAGCTCGAAGAGGCGGGGCTGGTCGAGATCGAAAAGCGCTTCGTCGAGAAGAAGACCCAGACCCTCGTGCGGCTGAGCGATTCCGGCCGGCCGGCGATCGAAGCCTATTGGAAAGAGATGGACAAGCTGCGCAAGAGCGCCACCCGCTGGGGTGTACAGAACCTCGTGGCGGAGCCGTCCCAAACTTGATTCATTAGACCCAGGAGGCCAGACGGACATGCCTGACCAACCGATGAGCCCGGAGCCCGGCGCTCAGATACAGTGGAGCCTCGCCCAGCGGATCCTCTTCCGCTTGTCTTTCTCCTACATCGTCCTCTTCACCTTCACCTATCTGTTTCTGTACAACAACACCCTGCCGCGTTTCTTGAGCTACATCCCCTTCGCCGAGGTCCTCGCCGAACACTATTGGAATCTCTCGGGTTTTATCGTCAACAAGGTCGGTGCCGCGGTCTTCCATGCCGACACCAGCGTGCCGCCCAACGGCAGCGGAGATACGACCTACAACTATGTGCAGGTGTTCTGCTTCCTGCTGGCGGCTTTGATCGTGACGGCGATCTGGACGCTCCTCGACCGCAAGCGAGCGAATTACGTGCGGCTCCACGAATGGCTCCGGGTGGGAGTCCGCTTTGTGCTCGCCTTCTGGATGCTCGAATACGGCGCGGTCAAGGTCATTCCGGTCCAGGTGTCCAGCCCCTCCCTCGACCGCCTCCTGCAACCATTCGGCGACGCCTCGCCGGAAGGGATGTTCTGGACGTTCATGGGCGTGTCCATGGCCTACACGATCTTCTCCGGCTTGGCGGAGATGGTGGGCGGTCTGCTCCTCGTCGCCCGCCGCACCACGCTGCTGGGGGCGCTGGTGTGTATTGCCGTGCTGACCAACGTCGTCCTGCTGAACTTTTGCTACGACGTGCCGGTAAAACTGTTTTCGTCCCACCTTCTCGGCCTGGCCGTCTTCCTGATCCTGCCCGATCTGGGGAGACTGGCGAACATCCTGGTCTTCAACCGCAAGGTGGAGCCCGCCGAGATCCGCCCTCTCTTCGCGCGGAAGGGGCTCGACCGCGGAGCGCTGGTCCTGCGCTCGGTTTTCCTCTTCGGATTTGCCGCCTTTCTGCTGGCCCAGTCGTATGAGATCCATCAACGGTTCGGAAGCGGCGCGCCGAAGGCGCAGTTGAACGGCCTCTGGAACGTCGAAGAGTTCGTCCTCGACGGACAGGCGCGTCCGCCAGTCCTCACCGACGAGGCGCGATGGCGGCGCGTCGTCTTCGACGGTCCGCACAGGATGGCGGTCCTCCTGGGCGATACGCGGGAGAGCTACCATCTCGAGCTCGATCCGGGAGGCCATACGTTGACCTTGGCGAAACGAGACGATCCGGCATGGAAGTCCGCGCTTTCCTATCAGCGGCTCGATCCACACCTCCTCGCGATGGAAGGAACCTTCGGCGGCCAGAAGATCCAGGCCCGGCTGCGCAAGGCCGAGGAGCCGAGATTCCGCCTGGTCAACCACGGGTTCCACTGGATCATCGAATATCCCCACAGCCACTGATCCCGGCTCCCAAAAGCGATCGGCACGCACCATAAACGGTGACGGGTAAGACCTGACTTCCCTGTCAGCTCGCGGCAACGCCGCCGCGACCCTCTCTTGGACGTGATGGAGGAACACCGTATGCGCCGTACGCTCGCTTGGCTCCTCATGTGGATGGCTTTCGGGAGCTTGGCCCACGCCGCTCCCGACGCTGCCGTCCCCACCGCTTCCCGGTTCCCCGTGCTCGACGTCAACCGTCTGGACTCCGTCGTCTCGTCGCCCTTGGATCTTGCGCGCATCGGCGAAGAGGATGCGGCGCGCGACAGGAAGGGATTGCCGCCGCGCTTCGCCGTGCCGGAGCGGGTGTCGATGACTCCCGCCGACCACGGCACCTGGGAAGATCTCGGCAACGGCCAGATGCTCTGGCGGCTGCGCGTCATCGGCCGCGAAGGCTCGACGTCGCTGAACCTCGGCTTCACCCGTTTCAAGATGTCGCCGAACAGCCGCCTGCTGATCTATTCGACCGATGGCCGCGAGGTCGTGCGGCCGTTCACAGCGGCGGACAACGAGGGGCGCCGCGAGCTTTGGACGCCGGTCGTCGTCACCCGCGACCTGATCGTCGAGCTGACGGTGCCGAGAAGCGAAATGCGCAACGTCGTCCTGGAGCTCGGCTGGGTCAACCAGGGCTACCGCGGCTTCGGTACACTCCCGGCGGCCTCCTACAACAAGTCGGGAAGCTGCGAAATGGACGTCGAGTGCTTGGGCACCAGCGATGCGTGGCGCCAGGAGGCGCGGTCGGTGGCTGTGATCTCGACCGGCGGCTCGACGTTCTGCTCCGGTTCGCTCATCAACGACACCGCCGGCGACCGCAAGATGTACTTCATGACCGCCAACCACTGCAGCATCACCTCTGGAAACGCGGCCTCCCTGGTCGCTTACTGGAACTTCAAGAACTCTTTCTGCCGCACCCCCGGCAGCGCGCAGAGCGGGCAGGCGGGCAACGGCACGCTGACCCAGTTCCACACCGGCTCCACCTTCCGCGCCGCCAGCGCCGCCTCGGACTTCACACTGGTCGAGCTCCTCGGCGCGCCGGTCGCCGGCTACAACCATTTCTGGGCCGGCTGGGATCGCTCGACCGGCAACTTCGCGTGCAGCGCCTCAACCCCGTGCGCCACGATCCATCATCCAAACACCGATGAGAAGCGGATCACCTATTCGATCACTACCACGGCCACCACGAGCTACAACACCCCGGCTTCGCCGGGTGACGGCACCCACATCTGGGTCCATTGGGCGACCGATCCTCCGGGAACGTTCACCGTGCCGGGAGTCACCGAGCCCGGCTCCTCCGGATCGCCGCTCTACAACCAAGCGGGCCGCTACATCGGCCAGCTCCACGGCGGGCCGTCCGCCTGCGGCGCTACCGGCGACAATCTCTCAGATTATTACGGCCGCTTCAGCGTCTCGTGGACCGGCGGCGGCACCAACAGCACCCGCCTCTCGAACTGGCTCGACGCCGGCAACACCGGCGCCACGGCCATCGACGGCCTCGACAGCGGCGGCGCCTGCACGCCGCCCGCGGCGCCGACCGGGCTGACCGCCACCGCCACCTCGCAGACGCAGATCAATCTCTCCTGGACCGCCGTCTCCGGCGCCACCTCGTACACCATCCTCCGCGCGACGACCAGCGGCGGCCCCTACACCGTGGTGGGAACCTCCGCCACGACCTCCTTCTCGAACACAGGCCTCACCTGCAACACCACCTACTACTACGTGGTGCAGGCCTCGAACGGGAGCTGCAGCTCCGCCAATTCGGCGCAGGCGCAGGCGACGACTCCGGCCTGCACGTGCAACAACATTTCGGACGTGGAGCCGAACGACAGCCGCACCGCGCCGCAGGTGATCACCGGAAACTGCAACCAGATCTCCGGCACCTTCACCAATGACCCGTCGTCGGCCAACGACTACTTCCGCCTCAGCCTGCCGGCGGGAGCGACGGTGACCGCGCTGCTCAACGGCCTGACGGTGGACTACGACGTCTTCATCTACAACTCGACGACCGGGAGCGCCGTGGCCAGCTCGCAGAACGGCGGCACCACCGCGGACCAGGCCTCCTGGACCAACACCGGCGGCTCGGCGATCAACGTCTACGTCCGCGTCAACCGCTTCTCCTCGACCAAGACCACCTATCAACTGAAGGTCAGCTACTGATCTGATCGAACCTCCATGAGCGCCCGTCCTGAGTCGGGACGGGCGCTCTGGGACTGGCTCAACCGTTCGGATACTGCGCCCGGCAAGCCGCCAGCTTCGGGGTCAGCGTGGAGTCCCCGAGCGCCGGCGGGTAGGCGCAGACGTGTTGATAGATCGCCTCCTTGGCATAGTCGTCGGCGCTCGCCGCGGCGAGGAGCATGGGACAGTTGAGACCGCTCTGGAGCGTGGCCTTGGATTGCAGGGTGCCGGTGAATCCCTGGACCTGGCTCCCGTGGCCCAGCGTCGCGAACTCGATGCCGATATCGCTCGCATTCTGTACCTTGGTGATCACTTCTTGGATCGCGGCGCTCTCCTGCGTGGTCGGGTAGATGCAGATGGGTTGGGTGGAGCCCGGGGTGCAGGTGTTGGGGTTCTGGAGATAGAGGGTGTCGAGCTGCTTGAGCGTCTGCAGGTTGAAGGCGTGAGGTACGACGTCGAGAGAGTTGTCGACGACCACCAGGTTGCCTCCGGTGAAATGTTTCTGCACAAAGTCGGCGAATTTCCGGTCTCCGGGAGTTGCGCCGGCGAAGGTGTAGACCTTGAGTGTCGTGTTCCGGTTGGGGTCCCAGGTCGATTTCTGTTCCGAAAGCCAGAGACCGAGGGCTGGAGCGAGGGCGCCGCCCAGGCTGTGGCCGGTGATGTAGATCTCCGTCCCCTTGGGAGCGGCCATCCCCTGGAGGAACGCGGACAGCGTCTTGCCGCCGGACTGCATGCCCTGCAGGATGCCGAGCCCGGTGAGCGTCCCCTGGGTGATCCGGATCCCTTGCCAGGCCTCGGTGCCCGGCCAGAGGACCGGCTTGGCGGCCAGATCCTCGTCGTCCCAATCGAAGAGTGACGATGGGTTGGTGCCGGCGATCGCAATGATGTGGACGTTCGTCCCGTTCTTTCTTGCCATGAAAACCGTATTCGCGGGCACCTGGGAGACGACGTTGACGTCCGGCGCGGCGGTGACACCGTGGGATGGCGGAACATTCGGCTTCAGCACGATCACCGGTCCCCACTCCACCGTCCAGCCGTTGCCGAGCACCGGGGCCGTGGAGAGCGCGCAGCCGATCCGTTTGCTCGTGGTCGCCGTGATCCGCTGGAGCGTGTCGACGTTGGGGTTGTTCCCCAGGTTGATGCTCCCGGAAAGGTTCGCCGTATAGGCCATCGCCAGTGTCACCTGCTTGCAGTCCGCGCCGCACGGGGAGGCTCCCGGGGCGGACGGCCCCGCGGAAACGCACCCGCCGAGGAGCGCCGCGGTGGCCAGGCAGCCGAGAAGGTTCCGGTGGAGGAGGTTGAAGGCTCGCATGTCTGTCTCTCCTGAAAACAAAGGGAAGTCGGAGCCAGTCCGGCCGGGACGACACCGCGTCGTCCGGCTTCCTGGATAGAGAGGACGCGCAGCCGGCCGCCGGATCTGGTCATCGCCGGTAACGAACCGCCCTGCTGCCTCGCCAGTAATCCGTCAGGATCTTGAAGATCCAGGAGGCTCAGGATGAAGGGACGATGGAAATTCCCGGTCGGTGTTTTCGTGGCGGCTGCCGCTCTGCTCGGAGCGACAGCTTCCGGCGATCAGCCGGCGACCCACAATATGCTCGTGGTCGGTGAGCGGACGGTCTACCTTTCCCATCTCCCGATGTTCCAGGAGAAGGGCCAGCGGCCCATGCCGCACCGGTATCAGGCGATCCTGGAGGCGACGTTCGCCAAACAGGACTATGCGAAAGATCGCCAGGCGCACCCCGAGACGACGATCTATACGCTGAATCCGGAAAACTTCGTGCTGCCGAACCTGGCCTCGCAGAGCCAGCCTCTGCAATCGTTCAAGGCGAACAAAATCTTTCGCGGCCACCTGGAGCGGGACGGCAGCGTTCCGATCCTTCAGGATGCCGGGGTGACCGTGACGAGGGTGATCCACTTCCGGGAGTTCGACCCGAAAGCCAAGAAGCCGCGCCAACTGGAATACCTTCTCTTCGGAAAGGGAGGGGAGCTCTTTCTCGCGCATCGGATCGTCGGACCGCCGGACTTCGATCAGGTCGTGTCCGTGAAGGCCGTCGAGCCGGCGCTCACCGATGAGGAGCTGGCCCAGGGCGTGACCGTGGTCTTCCCGGCAACCAAGAACACCGCAGCCGGCCGGCTGGGCGTCAAGAAGGTTGCCGGGGAAGCCACGATTGCCGGCAGCCCGGCGGTCCACAAGAAGATCCAGGTCGACGTCGGCAAAGAGCTCTACTTCGAGGAAGGGGAGCTGAGGGTGCCCGCGAGCTTCGATTCCACGGCCGCGGAAAAGAAGGCCGGTTTTCCGTAGCCGCGCCGATGGCCGCACCGTGAGACTGCATGCCGCCTTCGGTGCCCTGGAGGCCGCCCTCCGTGCGGCCCCGGGCGTCGAGCGCTGCGGCCAGCAGGGAGCGCGAGCTGGCGGAAGCTTTTTCGCCGCGACTTGAAACTCTCCGCCGCAAACCGGGCTTCTCGGCCTTGCCGGAAAACTCTTTGCCGCGACCCAGAACAATCTGCCGCATCGTCAAACCCTTCACCGCGTCTCAAAACGATCTGCCGCGACGTGGAACTATTCACCGCGACTCCAAACTGTCTGCCGCAACTCTAAATTCTCTGCCGCGACTTGAAATACTCCACCGCGACCTAAAATTATCCACCGCAACTTGAATTTATCTGCCGCAACTCAAAGTCGTTCACCGCAACTTGAGAGTATCCACCGCAACTCGATCTCGTCTGCCGCAACTGGAATCCGTTCACGGCAACCTGAAAGAGTCTGCCGCAACTCAAGACTGTCTGCCGCGACTTCAAACGCTTCACCGCAACTTCAAATTATCTGCCGCAACTTGGAACAACTCACCGCAACTTGAAACTGTCTGCCGCAACGTTAATCTCCCTGCCGCAACGTAAAATGCTTCACCGCAACGTCCTTCTGTTGGCCGCAACTTGGGGCTCTCCGCCGCAACCTGGAGTGCGTCGCTGCCCCGTCCCCGGGGATGTCCAGCGCGAGAATTCTCCGGCGGGCTGCCGCAGGGGGCTGGCGGCTTGCTACCCTGCCACGATGTAGGCTCGGAGGTCAAAGCCGCCTGAGCGCCTGGGCGACAGCCGCCCGGGAAGGAGGACTCGAAATGGAGTTGTCTGTTGAGCGTTGGGAAGGCATTGCACCGGTCGAGCGTGAAGCACTTGCCCGGAGCTTGGTAAGGCAGTTCCCGTCCGGCTTCACGTTTCAGGCCATCCGCCGCTTTCGGCTTGGCGAGGGGCAACACCATGTCGCCCTCTATCGAAAGGACAACGCCACCTTCGCACTCATTCCCGGTGCCGAGGTCTCGCTTGGATACGACGCCGACCGGCCGTGGGAGCCGAGCCTGGACGAGTTGGAGAGCTGGCAAGGTACCTCCGAAGAATACGGAATCGCCAAGACTATTCGCGAGTATGTCGCAGAGGTCACCCTGCGGACACGGCGAGTGAAACTCTCGCCATTTCTCATCGAGACGGCCGCCAGCGAACCGGGGTGGGAGCCGATCGGCATTGATGACCCCGAGGTGCAGGGTATCCTCCGCGGGTACCCGGCACAGAGACAGGTGGAGGTATCTCGCGGAGATGTCACTACGCGGGTCCGCAGGGGGGAGGAGGGTGAGCTCGTCGCTGAGCGCTCCCTGTCACACACCCACGCGGACCTGGCAGCACAACTCGCGAATACCGGCTTTCGCTTTCCGACTTCGGACGAGTGGGAGTACGTTTGTGGGGGTGGCGCACCGACTTTGTTTCGGTGGGGCGATCACGTCCCCTGTGACCGCTACCCGACGGATGTCAGCCCGGCCGAAGCTGCTTGGCGGCGACAGTGGGTTCTTTCCGCAGGCAAGCTGGAGCGACCCGCCGAAGGGTTTACCTCGGACTGGGAGTACCACCGGCAGCCGAATGCGTTCGGCCTGTTGATCGCTTCGGATCCGTACAAGTGCGAGCTGGTCGCCGAGGTTGGCGTTACTCGCGGGGGGGACGGCGGCTGTACGATCTGTGGTGGCGGGGGCTTCTTCGTCGGCTGGCTGACCCTTGCCACCGCCTACTTTGAAGAACACTTCTGTAAGCACGACCCGACAGAGCCGATTTCCCACGGATACACGATCAGTCGCCGAGTGCTGGAGTTGTGGTGAGGGTGCCCGGCCCGTCACCCGCTGAGGCAGAGCGAGCCCTCCGAATGGCGCATCGGAGGACTCCCGACATCGCAGGCCGGCGGTTGCGGAGCCAGCGGATTGCCGGGGCCGGCTTCCAGCGGCCCGGCGAGGTGGTCGCGTGGATGGGGGCCGTCCAGGCGCAGGACTATCTGGGGGCTCTCTGGGCGCTCGGGATCCGGATGGAGGCGGCCGGGGAGGAGACGATCGAGCAGGCGATCGCCGACCGCACGGTGGTCCGCTCCTGGCCCATGCGGGGGACCTTGCATTTCGTCGCGCCGGCCGACGTCCGCTGGATGCTCGCGCTGCTGGGATCCCGGGTGATCGCGGGCCAGCGGGCGCGGCACCGGCAGCTCGAGCTCGATCAGGTCGCCTTCGATCGCAGCCGGGACATCGTCACGCGAGCTCTGGAAGGGGGGCGGCGGCTCACTCGCGATGCCCTGTACGAGACGCTGGAGGCGGCGGGGGTCGCCAGCACCGGCCAGCGCGGGATCCACATCCTGCAACGGCTGGCGCTCGAAGGTCTCCTGTGCTTCGCCTCCCGGGAGGGCAAACAGCAGACCTTCGCCCTGCTCGAGGAGTGGGTCCCGGCAGCCAGAGCGCTGGAGCGCGACGAAGCGCTCGCCGAGCTCGCCGGGCGATACTTCCAGAGCCACGGACCGGCCACCGTGCAGGACTTCGCCTGGTGGTCGGGGTTGACCGTCGCCGAGGTCAAGAGGGGAATCGAGCTGGCCGGACCGCGTCTGGAGCGAGAGGTCATCGACGGCCAGGCCTTTTGGCTCGCCGCGGCGAGCGCGGGAGCGGAGGCCGCGAAGCCGGCCTCTCCCACGGTCTGGCTACTGCCGCCCTTCGACGAATACACCGTCGCCTACAAGGACCGCAGCGCCGTGCTCGACCCGGCTCATGGGAGGGTCATGTCGGGCAACGGCATCTTCTATCCGGTGATCGTCGTCGACGGCCAGGTGGCCGGCACCTGGAAGCGCGTTTTCAAGAAGGGATCCGTCGAGATCACCCTGTCTCCCTTCGCCCCGCTCAAGAAGAAGGAGCGGCAAGCCGCCGCCCTTGCCGCCGAGCGGTATGGCGATTTTCTCGGCAAACCCTCCGAGGCGAAATTCGCGGCCGGTTTTCGGTAGTCACGCTCGTCTTGGGGATCTCCACACGGCCCAGCCCAGGGCGCAGGCGGCGAGGAGGAAGGCCGCGGCGCCGAGGGCGGTGACGATCCGGGGATCGATCTCGACACTTTGGCGGCCTCCGGGGAGGGGCACGATGTCGCCGTCTCCCAGCACCATGAGGCCGGCCCAGGCGTAGGCCGGAGCGCCGGCGGCGATGCGGTCGCGCTGCGCGGCGTGCAGGGCGCCGGTGACGCTCCGGCCTTCGCCGAGGTGGACGTAGAAACGATCGAAGACCGCGGCGCCGTCGTCGTCGCGGAGCGGCCAGAGGCTCGCCACGACGGTGTGGGCGCCGGCCTGGAAGAAGGCGCGCGCGATGCCCATCACGCCTTCGCCGCGAAGGACGGTTCCGGAGGCGCTACGGCAGGAGGAGAGGACGACGACACGCCCTTCGAGCGGGAGGAGGACGATCTCGCGGATCTGCAACAGACCGTCCTCGCTCGCCGGGGCCGGGGTGAGGAGGACGCCGGAACGTTCCGGGCTCTGGTCGTCGAGGACGGCGTGGGTGGCGAAGTGGAGGACGCCATAGCGGTGCAGGTCGGCGGCCTTGAGGAAGCCTTCAGAGGCGCCGTCGCCGACCCGCAGCACGCTCTCTCCCGCGAGATGGAGCACCGCCGCCCGGCCTTCCCGCCGGGCCTCGGGGAGGGCGCCGAGGCGCAGGCCGGCGGCGAAGAGGGCGGCGCGCTCGACCGGCTCTCCTGCTGGCTCTCCTCTTGGGGGGCGGACAGCCCGTCCCGGCAGGTCGGGGTCCACCATGGCGAGAAGGGGAACCGGCGCCACCGGCGGCCGGCTCGCCTTCCAGTGCAGCCACAGGGTGGCCGAGGGGACGATGGTGAGCTGATAGCGGTCGATCAACGGCGGTGCCGTGGCGGCCGGGCGGAGAGCGGCGAAGGGGAGCTGGTGCAGGACGTCGTCGGGGACGATCACCAGCCGCCGGATGCCGGGCGGCAGACTGCGCAGCGCATCGGCCAGCAGGGCCTGGTAGAGCCCCGCGGCAGGTTTCGCTTCGCTGTCGTCGCGGCGTGCGAAGAGGCCGTTGAACAGGTCGATGGCCGGGCGGAGCGCCACCCGGTCGCGCCGCAGCCGCCAGGCCCGCGTGCCGCCGCGGGTCGAGACGATGACCCAGGAGCCGCCTCCCGTGCCGCCGAACAGCTCTTCGTCCGGGGCGACCTGGAAGGAGAGGAGGGCCTCGTCGTCGCCCAGCGCTGTCTGCACCTGCGGGAGCGTGGCGAAGGCCGGGGCACGCAGAGCGGCGAGGACCGGGTTGGCCTGGTCGAGCTGGTTGCGCAGGTCTGCCTCGGCGAGCTCGAAATTGTCCAGCTTCGCGCGGTCGGCCGGCCGCTCCGCCGCCGGCAGGTCGGGGTCGAAAAGCCGGCGCTGGACCTGGGCGATCTCTTCGAGGAGGGAGGCGCGGGCGGTCTGCAACTCGCGGGTGGCCGCGGTGGCCGGGGGTGTGGCGCGGGCGGCGTTGAGGGTGTCGAGCAGCGCCCGGGCGCGCGCCCGTTCCATGACGCCGAACGCCTCCGCGACGCCGTCCCGGGTCTCACCGCGCTGGGCGGATTCGAGGAGCCGGCCGGCGAGCCAGGAGTAATCTTCGGACCAGGAAGAGAACAGCTCGGCCTGGCTCGCCGTCCCCGCCTGAAGGTCGCGCAGGGCCTCGATGGCGTCGAGGGCGGCATGGGAATCCGCCACCGCCTGGCCGGCGGATCCGCCTTGCGAAGACGCCCAGCTCACCCGCATCCTCTCCCGCCACGAGTAGGCCACGAACAGCGGATCGTTCGCCTGGTGCGCCAGCTCCAGAGCCTCCCGGGCCGTGTCGCGGGCGCGCCGCGGATCCTGCGCGGCGAGATGACGGGCCAGGGCGTTCAGGCAGTAACCACGACCGCGGATGGACTCCGCGGTTTGCAGGCACCGGTCCAGGTGCCCGCGCGCTTCGGCTCCCTCGGTGAGCATCCCGAGCAGCCAGTGGGCGTTGCTTTGGCTGCTCCGGCTCTGCGCCGCTTCCGCCACGGCGAGGACCTGCCGGGTCAAGGCGACGGCCTCGAGTTGGAACCCCGGGTGAGGGGCCTGCGCCATCTGGTCGAGGAAAGCCCGGACGATGCCGTACCGGGCGGAGGCCTCCCAGCGAGCGTCGTGCCGGGCCCGCGCCAGCTCCGCGGCGCGCTCGAAATTCCTCCGCGCCTCCAGGCAACGCCCCATCTCCAGGGTGACGTTGCCGAGCCAGTAGAGGCTGTCACGCTGGAGGGAGTACTGGCCGTTTGGAAAAGTGGCCTCCCGGGCCTCGCGCAGGACGAGGTAGGCCCGTTCGAGGTCCTGGCCGGTGTCGAAGAGGTGCCGGGCGAGGATGATTTTGGCGCGCGCGATGAGATCGGAATCACCGGACGCGACCGCCACACTCTCGGCCTGCTCGGCCTCCTTCCCTGCTTCGGCGGCGTCGCCCTGGGAGATCAGCAGACGCTGCAAGTTGCCGCGGGCGAGCACCTCTCCCCGTGCCTGGTGGCGGGCGGCGAAGGTGTCCGCCGCGGCGCGGTAAAGGGCCAGGGCGCGCGCCGGCGGAATCGCCTTCTCATGGCCCAGGTACAACGAGAGCCAGGGATGGCCGGGATGGGAGGCCAGCAGCGCCTCCATCCGGGCTGTGGCCGCGGGAGCGAGCTTCGGGTCGGCCAACCCCGCGTCGTAGAAACAGGAGGACGACTCTTCGGAAGCCGGTGCGGCTGCGAAGCGGGCCTCGCAGTCCGCGAGAGAGGAAGGAGCGGCGGCGTGGAGCGTGGCGGCGGTGGAAAGGGTTGCCGCCAAGAACAGCGAGACATGCCGGATCATGGAGAACATCCCAAGAAAGAAACGAGGACAGGCGGCGTGCCGCCGCCCGTCCTCAGGAAAACTCATCTACCGGTCCGGCCCCGGGTCGGTATCCGGCGGCGTCCAGCCGGGTAGGTCAACAGTGGTTTGGGACCCGCCGCCGCCTTCTGGGGTCGCGGGGGATGTCTCTTGCGTGGGGTCGGCTTGGCTTGGCTCGGTGCTCGTGGACATCTGTGTCTCTCCTATCGGTCCTTGATCGGTCTCTGATCGGACGGATGGCTCAAGTCCTTGAAACGCGCTCCGGGGAGGGATCCCCTCACCCATTCTACGTATCACATCTCTCTTCTGGATCAGGGCAGCTCGATCGACTGACCATGGTGAAAAATGTTGTGGGGATCCCATTCTTTCTTCACCTGTTGAAGGCGTGGATAGTTGTTCTTGTAGTAAAGATATTGCCAGTCAATCAGGTCGGAGTCGCAATAGTTGACATAGCAGCCGTCGAGCACATCGTCGGGCCACGGGCCGCGCGGGCCGTACATCTCCTGATAGAAGCCGTTGATCCAATCGAGATTGGCCTGGTCCTGCGCCGGCTCCGTCCAGTAGGTCTGGTACTGGAGCTTGAGAATCGACGATCGCTGCGGCACGGCGGTGGCTTCCGGTGCGACGGCGTTGATCCGGCAACCGTAGGAGTCCACTTGCAGGAGGGCCTGCGGATTGGCGGGGTAGCGGTCGTTCTCGATCGTGAGCCACTTCCAGATCGTTTCGATCTGGCGCTCGGGAAACGGCTGCTTCATATAGGCAGACTTGTACTTGCCACGCTGGTTGGGCCCCGAGCCGTTCAACGTCTGCGTCGCCTCCAGCCAGGGCATGCGCCGGGCGTCCGTCGTGCGGGCCACGAGATGATGCCAGCCGACCGGAACGCGGGGCGCGACGATCCGGACCCTTCCGAGATCGAGGCCTGTCTGCATGAAGGCGAGGAACTCGTCCAGCGGAGCACGGTCACTGCCGGCATTCTGCACCGTCAGCGTCACCTGCTCGCCCGCCTTGCGCGTGAGGTGGAGAAGGGCGAACAGAGCAGAGAAGCTGCTCCCCGGCGCGCTATGTTCGGCGAAGAAGCGGCCATAGTTGGAAACGATCTGAAAAAACTGATCCGGATGCTGGAGCAGCTCGGACCACTCCCACGAGAGACTGGCGATCCACGCTTCGCTCGGAGCCTCCGGCAGCCTCCTGAACAGATACTTGGTGATCACCCCGAAATTGCCGCCCCCGCCGCCGGTGTGCGCCCAGGCGAGATCCGCCTCCCGCGGGTCGGTCGAATCCAACATCGCCCGCACCAGGTGCGCCTTGCGGTTTTCATCCAGACAGACGACCTCGACCCCGGCCAGCCAGTCGACCGTCAATCCCTGGAGCCGGGACAGCAACCCATACCCACCGCCGCAGATGTGCCCACCCGCGCCGACGGAGTAGCACGAACCGGCCGGCAGTGTGACGCCATGCTGCCGGTAGAGCTGGTTGTAGACGTCCCAGTTCGTGCACCCGCTCTCCAGGTAGGTCCAATCGTTCCCGTGGTCGAACCCGGCGCGGTTCAGCGACGACACGTCAATGATCACCCCGTCGTTGAGAGACGCCCACCCCTCATAGCAATGGCCGCCGCTGCGCACCGTGGGCCGCAGCCCCTGCTTGACGCAAAGCTGCACCGTCTCCACGATCTGCTGCGCATTCCCGACCACCTGCACCGCTTGAGGGTGCCCCACCCACCGCTGGTTGAACCCACGCACCAGGGTGGCATACCGGGGATCGTCGGGCGTCACCCTGGAGCCGAGGAAGAGGGGATGGTCACTCATGTGCTTTCTCCTTGCCGCCGGAATCGCCGGAACCGCCCGATCCAGGCGTCGCAGCTCAGGACATCCCACTCGGCCGGCACTGCGAGCACGAAAGCCAGCAGCACGAGCCGCGGGAAGATGTGGTGCGTGGTATCGAAGAGCGGCTCCTTCAAAAGGTGGCCGTAGGCGACCACGATCAGGATCATCCCGACCGCAATGCCGGCCGCGCGCACCCGCAAGCCCAGGCAGAGCATCGCGCCAGCGATCAGCTCGACGACGGGAATCACCGTCCCAAAGGTCCACAGCAGCCAGAGCGGGATCCAGGAGTCTGTGTACGGCCCGATGAAGAAGCGCTGCGCATGCCCGACCGGGCCGAGATCAAAGGTCTTCCACCAGCCGGCCATGAAGAAGATGAGCCCCAGCACCCAGCGCACGAAGAAGACCGCCCAGGCCCAGCCGTCGGGATGCTTCCAGGATCGCTTGTCCATCATGCTCCTCCCGCTGGCGGGCGGCTTTTTCGGATGACGGAGGCCCGCGACACGAGCCGAGCAGGAGACCGGAAAGAGGTGCGGGAGCTCAAGGTGTGCGAGCGATGTCGTGCGGGCGTGACGCTATCATGTGCGGCACTTCCGGTAGCATGTGTGGGCCGGGAGAGGCTCGAGGAAGCTGACGAAGCGCCTCACTGGAGCCTCAAGAACCGGCCTGCTCTCTTCTTGAAAAGAAGACAAGAAGACCGTCATTCTGGGCCCTTCTTTAGGGTGGGTAGTAAACGGCAGACACCTATTCGACGGGGGCGCAGAACGATGCGGAAACCGATGTCCGGGCCACTGTGATCGGGGTTGCGCCGCCCGCGGGCGGAGCAGCAGAGGTCCTGGGCGCCGGACAAGAACGATCCGCCGCGCAGGACCCGGGTCTCGCCAGCGAGTTCGTCCGGCTCGAATATGCTGCGTGTCCACTCCCAAACGTTGCCTGCCAAGTCCTCGGCACCGCAGGGGCTGGCCCCCTCGGGAAAGTAGCCGACGGCCGATGTGGCTGCGAGTCCGGTCTCCACGAAGTTTGCTCGCTTTGGGCTAGCAGGGTCGTCACCCCAAGGAAAGAGGCGGCGAGGGGTGGGATTCTCGGCCCACTTGAAGGCCTCTGAGTTGGCATCGGCCAACGCCGCAAGGCTCAGGCTCCTGGAGCCGTACGGGATGCGGTTCCCTCCTCGGGCGGCCAATTCCCATTCGGTCTCGCTGGGGAGCAGAACTTCCCAGAGGCCGTTGAGGCGGTCCATTTCACCCGATAGCCAACGGGAAAAAGCGAGGGCCTCGTACCAGGTGACGCCCACCACGGGATGATTCGGCTGATTGAAAGGCGGTCCGAAGTCCCGCGGTCCTACGCGGTCTTCTTCGTCCTTGGGGCTCAGCACCCCTCCGTGCCACCAGAAACGCGCCTTGGTCGCCTCCATCCAGAGCTCCGGGCGATTGTAGCCGCCGGATTTCATGAACCGACGGAACAGGGCATTGGTAATCGGGTAACGAGAAAGGAAGAAACCGGACTCTTCGACATGCTCGACCAAAGGAAGCGTGCCCGGATCGGCAGAATCTCCTCCCAGCCATGCGCGACCGGCGGGAATGATACAGATTTCGAGATCATCCAGTGCATTGGGGGACTTGTTACGAGATGGGCCAAATCCAGGTGTTTGGACCGAAGTCTTAATTTCCATCACATGGGTGTATCCTGAAATGTGCAGGCGGGGCTCGGCTTGGAGTCGAGGATGGAGGGTTACGACCCGATACTGACGCCGGCGGCGAATGCCCGAGAGGAAGCTCTGAAACCTTCCCACGTCGAGGAAAGGAGCTTCTTTCTCGAGATCGTCCAGGACCAGAAATACACCCAGGTTACGGGCCATCGAGAGAATCTCTATCGGATCGGCGCCGAGCTGGCGGCTTAGTGCGAGGGCGAGTGGCTTGTCCGATGGTGCTTGCAGGTCATCGTATTCTGCAAGCAGCTGAGCGGGAGACATATAGATGGGAATCAGAGTCCATTTTTTCAGATTGGAGACGAAGTCACTGTTGCGCAGGGCTCCAAGTCGGGTTGATAGCGTATCGAAGCCAAAATTAGGATGGTGCAGCATGTCACCGGCCATGCAGAGTGTAACGAAGCGAACCAGCGAATGTGCCGGACCTTCCGGATTTGCGAAAAGGAGTAGTTCTCGCTCGTTCAATATCAAGTTGGTAAGAGGCAATGGTTTGCTGTTCCTGTCCAAGAGGTGGCAGATAGGCTCTAGGCTCGCTAGGCCGTCGGCGGATAGGCGATCGATTAATTGCTGTAGGTGGAGGCGAAGAAGGGCTTGTGTTCGATTCAGGATCAGGCGAAAGCCTTGATCTTTCAAGTTGGACGGGCTAAAACGGGAGCTAAGTGTCGAGGCTTTCTGAGGAGGCTCGGAGAACGAACCGCCCCAGGCAGTGTAGTCTTCGTTGATCCATTCCCAGACATTGCCACAGATATCTTGTAGCCCGTATGGGCTGTCTCCTTGCGGCGAGTAGGCGCCCATCGGGGTGGTGCCCTGTCTGCCTTCCTCCGCACTGTTGCACCGTCCCGGAATCCACTCCTCTCCCCAGGGAAACCTCCTCCCGTCAAGGCCACGCGCCGCTTTTTGCCACTGCCTGGAGTCAGGGAGGCTCGCGCCGACCATGTATGCATATCTTTGGGCCAATGTCTGGGAAACATGGGCGGCAGGGTGATCCGCGATTGTCGTAGGCGGCACTGGCCCGTTCCAATGTGGAAGCGGCAATGCCAAGCTCCGGACTAAAAAGCGGGCATATTGAGTGTTGGTCACCAAGCATTTGGAAGCAAAAAACCCGTCGACCCACTCGATCTGGAATCCGCTGAGCGCAGTTTTCAAGACACAGTAGTTCGAGGGCACCCAGAGGAAGCCCTCCGGAGAGGCGCAGGGGGCGGTCTCTTCTTCGGGGATGGGATCGAGGCTATTGAAGTAGTGGAGGAAGAGCCTGATCTCGTCGTTGATCGGCGGCATCGGAGAATTGACCTTGCCCTTGGTAATCATCTGCCTGAGGTGGGTTGCGGCGAAAAACTCCATGAAGGATTTGTGAGCGAAAGAATAGTTGCCCTCAGCGTCGCGGCTGAGGAAATTGCAGGTGCGGATGTCCGTTTCCAGGTAATCGACCTCTTCCTGGCTAGCGAGCCCGAACTGTTCCACGACCTTGGCACGGAGCCTCATGTGAGGCAAGGAGGAGCGGTTTGTCCGCAGCATCTCCAGAGCCAATTCCTCGGCGAAGCGCCGACGGTCGCCAGGGCTGATCAAGGTGCGGCCCTTGAAGACTTCGCGCTCAAGCCATAGATCAGTGTAAATTCGGTAGAGGTTGGCGGGATTGAGGATCTGCCCTTCCTGGATCTGCGGCAGGGACGAGACGATCATGGCTAGCATTACGGGGCGCTGCGCGAGATCCCGTAGATTGTAGATGCGTTGGATCTGTGCCCAGTGGGTCTCCCAATGCCCCAGGCGACTCTGCAGAACGCGTTGTATTTCCTCCTCGGTCAGAGGCGAGAGGTGGACTATTTCGAAGTTTGGCAGGTCGCTGGGGTCGATATAGGAGGTGTTCTTTAGGGACGCCCCAGGATGAGCGGGTGAACTTTCATCAAAGAGCACGGCCTCGGCTTCCCCCTCGGAGCGGAAGTATTGGGTTCGACAGGTGAGGAGGACCTTGCTCTCTGGCGAAACGATGCGGGCTAGCTCCCAGAAGTTGTCAACAGCCGTAGTGCGGCCGGAGCGCTCCGCCATTTCGTCGAAGCCGTCGAGGAGGAGGACGAGCTTGCCGTCCTCATTGAACCGCAGGAAGGCCTCGAAGGTGACCTTCTCCGGGCCGTACTGGTTGGCGAGCGCTTCGCAGATCAGCCGGGGGATTTCCGGTGTGCGGGAGAAATCCGAGAGAAAGATCAGCAGCGGGATGCGCTCGTGAACCGGGTCTTGGCGCCAGCGTTCGCCCTGCCGGGCGGCGTAGCGACGGCAGAAAGACGTCTTGCCCGAGCCGTAATCGCCCAGGATGGAGATATGGTTGCGGACCGGACCGGAGAAACTTTCGCGTAACCAGGTGTCCACGTAGCTCTCCAAGGAGTCATAGCGATCCTTGATGAGTCTCCCTTCGGAGTCGCGGGAATGGCGCACACAGCCGAGGGGCTGGTAGTACCGGGCCAACTCGCTGACCTCGAACTCCTCGACTTGGCGATTCACAGAGGGGCTTAAATCCAGGAGTTCCCGATACAAGTCGGCCAACGTCAAGGCCCGTAGCAGGCTTGGGGCGGCGAGGGAAAGTTGGGCCGAGGGCAACACCCGCGATTCCGCCAAGACCAAGCCGTCGACACAGGAACCTGGCATCAGTGCTTGGGCACGGTGAACATCCCTTTGCTCCACGACCCCGAGCTTGCAGGCTACGAACCTCTCGGGGGTGGCCGGAATGTCTCGGCGCCGGCAGACGAACGGGATCAGCAGATCTTCCGTAGCCACTGGGACATCGCAGACCCAGCCCATGGTAGTCAAGACCCTCTGCGCCAACTCGACCAGCCGGGGAGGCGGCGGGGCGGGAGCTCCGGACGGTGGATCGTAGCGCTGCAGGGCGGCGGACCGGACCAGTCCAGGCATGAGTTGTACGGTCGAAATCGGCCGGGCGGCGAGAGGAGCGAACCGCAGCCGCACGCCGTAGAGCCAAAGGGTATCTTCAAGAGCCTTGAATTCAGCTCGTAGGGGATCCTCAATGAGCTTGGCCAACAACTCGCGGATGGCAAGGTCGGCTGTAGGAAGTTGGAAGCTCAGGTAGATGTAGTCCTCAGCGACCCGGACACCGCTGACGTAGTAGTGGAGCCATCCCTCCAGTGCCCGTTCCGGCGCAAGTGAGCTTACCTCCGGACTCTGCTGGAGAAACTCCAGGTCGACGCGCTGGTAGGACCAATCGAGGCTGTCGGCCAGGTGCAAGAGGGCGGCGAGCAGGCCAGGGCGAAACACTTGGTTTTCGTGGACGAATTCTTCAAACTCCGTTGCGGCAAAGTCCGTCCTGCGGTGCCCAGCCACAACGACGGCAATGGCGTCCAGCAGGCTGGGGTCGTCGACGAGGTCGAGCCGAAACTGCTCTTCGCCCGGTAGCCCCTGAGAGCGTACGATCTCTGCGCCGATCTCGGGATAGCGCTGCCTCCGGGCCTGGGGGTCCGGCTCGGCGCGCTCGTCTTGGAGGCCAATGGCGTGCAGATAGGTCGATGCCAGCAGGACATAAATCTCCTGTTGCGACAACGGAGTCCTGCGCGGCGTAGCCATCAGGCTCTCGGTGAGCCCGTCCAGCAGATCGATCAATCGCAGCGAGTGCGCGAGCCCCTGATCCACCGGGTCGCGCAGGGAAGGGACCTGCCAGATTCTCCGCGCGGCCTCACGGACATTGGCCAGTTGCCGCCTGTAGGCTTCGCCCAGGAAGTTCCCCAGGGACGTCGGAGAGGACCTAGAGAGAGCCGCGCGCAAACCTTGCCCCTGGATCAGCACGCCTCGAAAAGTGCCTCGATCTCTTTGGGCAGCGGGCGCACGGACCGCATCAGTCGCACGCTCGGAACCGCCAAGGCCGGCTTGACCCCCTCGCTGCGAAAGATCGGCTCCAGGGCCGCCAGTTTGGCGCGGATCTCATCTTCCACCCGGGGCACGATGAGCCGCTCGTAATCGGGGCGATCCTGGGGAAAACGGTAGCTCACCTGAATGTACTCGTCCACGATGGCAACCCCCGCGACGTAATAGCACTTCCACCAATGGAGTTGGGAGATCGCCGGCAGGCGCAGAAGCTTCATGCGTTCCATGTCCACTCGGCGGTGGTCGATGTCCAACTCGTCGGCGAAGCGGAGCAGTGCGGCCAGCAGCCGGAGCCGGATCGTGCCTCCTCCCCAGGCGAGGGGCTCATACTCGGCGGCGCCCAACGGAACTTTGCGATGCCCCTTGGAGATCAGAGCCACGGCTTCCACCAGTGTTGGGTCTTCCATCACCCGGAGCGATGACAGACCGCTGTGCGGGGATTCGAATACGGAGTGGATCATCTCAGCCGACTGCTGGTGATGCTGATCGCGGATGCGGTCGAGATCCCCAGCGGCCAATCTCTCGTCCTGCATGCCGATGTCGTGCAGGTATGTGGCTGCGACGAGGACAAAAATCTCGATCTCGGAAAGCCTGCGGCCGGTCTTCATGAGGCCCGCTGTGAGGCCGTCGAGGATGGCGAGAATCCGCTCACTGTGGGTGACGGTGTGATCGGTGAAGTAGCGGTGGAGTGGATGCGACCAGATCCTGGAGGCAGCTTCCCGGACGTTGGCAACCATACGCTGCTGGTTCGAGTCCAGCCGCTCGGTCAAGGATGGATTCATTGCGGCAGTCATGGTTCGCTTCCGGCCTCCCAGTGTCCAACGATCCTCTAGATACTAGCCAAATAATGTACTTGGCACCAGTCGAGTCGGGTCTGACCTATGTCTCCAACGACTGTGGCGCCAGCTTCGCCAGTCCGATGCTCACCTGAAACGTCGGCGCTTTGGCGGCGGTCGCCTCCGCCACCGGGAGCGATCTCGACCCGACGCCGGCGAACAATGCCGCCACGGCGGGCGCCCTGCGCCGCCGGCGCCGGGCGTTAAGCGCTCAGCGGCTACGTTGTAATGGCTCCAGCGGCCGACCTGGTTATCCCGGCCGGCCGTTTTCGTTGAGAGCAGGGCGCCTGAGCCGACGGAGCCAGGCATCGCAGCTCCTGGCCGCTGATTTGCGCGCCGAGTTTCCCGGAGTGGTTGGATATTCGCGGCGCACTATATTATATATGCGTGAGTTCTATCTCAGCTACCGGGACCTGCCAAAAGTGCAACCGCTGGTTGCACAGATCGGCTGGACCCAGAATCTCATCGTCTTGCAGCGAGCAAAGACCCGCTGGGACGTGGCAGGGTGAGCTTCAACGGCTGACGGCGGCCTCTTCCTTCTGGCGCCGGCGGAACTCGGCGACTTTGGCCTTGTTGCCGCAGCCGGTCATCGAGCACCAGCGCCGCTGGCCGGAGCGCGAGGCGTCGACGAAGAGGAGGGCGCAGCCCTCTCCGGCGCACTCGCGGATGTGCTCCGCCAGAGGCCCACCGAAAAGCTCCACGCCGTCCCGAGCCACCGCGGCCAGCTGGGATCGGACGCCGCTGCGGGTCCAGGTGAGCCCCGCCGGCCCCAGTTGCGGCGCCGGAGGTGGCTCGGCGGCCCACCGGTTGAGGAGCGTTCGATCCTTGGCGGCGAACGCTTTCCCCCGCGCGCAGGCCAGCGCCAGCCGGTACAGGGCCTCCCGCAGCTCCCTGGCTTGATCCAGATCTTCCGCCGTCGGGTCCGGATTCCGTGATGTCAGGCCGGCGGCCACCAGCCAGCGGCCGAGGTCGTGCGGCGTTGCCAGCAGATCCTTGGGCTCCGGACGGAGACGGGCGGCCAGCGAGGCGGGCAGATCGAGAGCCAGCCGGCCGGAGCGGAATTTGAAGCCGTCGCGCAGCTCGCCTGTCGGCTGCGGGTCTATGTCCGGGAGCGTCTTTCGTGATCGGGGCATGGAGTCTTCCTTGTGAGCTCGACGAAACCGGCTTGACAGGTTACGTCTGACCCATTATAACTCACCTCTGTAACCGACTTGAATGGTTACGCGGTTTCCCTCTCGGAGGTGTTCGCATGGAGCTGGAAGGCAGGAAAGTCATCGTCATCGGCGGCGGTTCGGGTATCGGCCGGTCTGTGGCCGTCGCCGCGTCGCAGGCTGGAGCCCGCGTGATCCTCGCAGGCCGTACGAGAGAGACGCTGGAAGCCACAGCGGTGTTGCTGAGCGGACCTGCGGATCTGCGTGTAGTGGATGCCGCGGTGGAGGAGCAGGTGGTGGCGTTCTTCCAGGCGGTCGGGCGGTTCGATCACCTGATCAGCACGGCCAGCCAGGGAGTGGCCGGCCCAATCGCCAAACTGGAGGCCGCCGCCATCGAGCGCGCCTTTACGGCCAAGCTGTGGGCGCCGATCTTCCTTGTGAAGCACGGCGCACCGCTCATCTCTCCGGACGGCTCGTTCGCCTTCTTCTCGGGCATTCGCGCCGCGCGACCGGCGGCGGGGACCTCGATCACGAGCCTGGTGAATGGTGGGCTCGAAGCGTTCGCCAAGGCGATGGCGGTGGAGCTCGGACCGGTCCGCGTGAACGTCATCTCGCCGGGGATCGTCGATTCAGGCCCCTTCTGGGACCGGCTGGGCCCCGAGGGCCGTGAGCGGATGTTCTCCGACTTTGCCACCAAGTCTCCCGCCCGCAGGGTGGGCAGACCCGAAGATCTTGCCGCCGCGGCGCTTTTCGCGATCGCCAATCCTTTTCTGACCGGGGCTGTGCTCGCCGTCGACGGCGGCGGCCTGCTCATGTAGATCTCAGGAGATTCTGATGAACCGCGTCCTCACCATTCTGGCAATCAGTTTGCTCGCCGCAACCCTTCACGCCCAGGAGCCGAAAGAGAGCCTCGCCGGCACCTGGACCCTCGTCGCCGTCGACAACATTCTGCCGGACGGCACCAGGATCCAGCCGTATGGCCCGCATCCGGACGGAATGCTCGTGCTGAATGCGCAGGGCCGTTATTCCGTCCACATCTTCCGGCCGGACCGCGCCAAGTTCGTGTCCAACGACAAAAGCAAAGGGTCTCCGGAGGAAAACCGGGCGGCGGTGCAGGGGACCAACTCCCACTTCGGACGGTACTCGGTCAACGAGGCGGAGCACGTCATCACCTTTCGGATCGAGCACGCGCTGTTTCCGAACTGGGAAGGAACCGAGCAGAAACGTTCATTTACGTTGGAGGGCGACGTGCTCAAGTACACCGTCCGCACCACGACCACGGGCGGCGCGGAAATCGGCGAGGTGACCTGGAGACGCGCCGCCGGCTGAGCGGCGCGTTGCCACCCACGCCTTGACGTTCTGCTCCAGCAGATCGAGCGGCACCGCGCCATGGCGGAGGATCTCGTCGTGGAAGGCGCGGACGTCGAACGCGGTGCCCAGCTCCTTCTGCGCGGAGGCGCGCAGCTCCTTGAATTTCAGCTCGCCGATTTTATAGGTCACGGCCTGGCCGGGGTCCGCAATGTAGCGGTCGACCTCGACGGCGATGGCGCGGTCGTCCTGGGCCGTGTTGGCGCGGAAATAGTCGATCGCCTGCTGTCTCGTCCAGCCCTGGGAATGAATCGCCGTGTCGACCACCAGGCGGACGGCGCGCCACAGCTCATAGGTGAGCTGGCCGAACTTGAAATACGGATCGCGGTAAAAGCCCATCTCATCACCCAGGCTCTCGGCATAGACGCCCCAGCCTTCCACGAAGGGCGTGTAGTCGTGATAGTTGCGCCACTTCGGGACCTTGATCGCTTGCGCGATCGAAACCTGGAGGTGATGGCCGGGGAGGCATTCGTGCATCGCGAGCGCTTCCATCTCCCACTTGGGCCGCGCCTTGAGATCGTAGGTGTTGACGAAGCAACTCCCGGGACGGTTGGCGGCCAGGGAACCGGGCTCGTAGTAGGCCGTAGCTTTCGCTTTGGCTTCGTCCGGCGGGATGGGGAGAACGCGATAGGACAGACGCGGCAGGGTGCCGAAGAGGGAGGCGAGCTGGTGGTCGGCCCGTTGCGCGATCTCGCGGTAGCCTTCCACCAGATCCTCAGGCTTGTCATAGAAAAAACGCGGGTCCGTATGCAGGAAGCGCACGAAGTCCGCGAAGCTCTCTTTGAATCCGGTGCCGGCGATGATCTTGTCCATCTCCGCCCGGATGCGCTTCACTTCGGAGAGGCCGATCTCGTGGACCTGCTGCGGCGTCAGGTCTGTGGTGGTCGCCTTGCGCACCCTGTAGGCGTACCAGGCGGCGCCGTCGGGCAGGGCACCCAGGCTGATGCTCGACTGGGCGCCTGGGATGTATCTCTCGGTGAGAAAGCGGAGGAGCTTGCGGAAGGCAGGCGCGGCTTTCTCTTTGTAGGCGTCCAAAGCCGCGGCACGGATCCGTGACTCATCGGCCGGTGGCACGTTGATTGAGATCTTCCGGAACGGCGCGAGGAGGGGGCTCTGCCAGGGATCGTCGGTCAGCAGAGCGCGCACCTGCTCGGGTGCTCCCAGCATCAAGCTCTTCGGAGAGGTGACTCCGGTCGCGAGACCCTTCTCGAGCAGCGCGATGGTCTGGTCCACCAGGGCCGGCAGAGCATTGAGGCGAGCGAGGCGGTCGTCGTAGTCGTGAGTGGAAGAGGCCGGGGCGACCGCCAGGGCATAGGGGACGCTCTGCTGGAGCCCTTCAGATCGGGTGAGCGCCAGCAACTCGGAGGGGAAACGGAAGCCTTCGACCTGCGTGGCCAGCCGGCGGATGAACAGATCGAGATCGACCTGCTCGTCCGGCGTCAGGCGGCTGCGATCGATCGACTGAGCCTCCTTGAGCTGGTCGCGGGTGATCGAATGGCGCCGCTCGATGCCGGTGGGGGAGTTGTCGGACCAGCGGTCGTTGTGGCCTGGAAAGCCGATGTAGGTCGCGAACTCGGGAGTCTCGCCCAGCCGGCTCTCCCAGTTCTGATCGAAAAGGTGATGCAGCCGGTCGCTTTCGCTGGGCGCGGTGGCTGGGAGAGCGGTGAGCAGACTCAGCGCAGCGAGGAGGGCGGCGGATCGACTCATCAGGAACCCTGCGCCAGAAACTTCCGGCACTCCTTCCGGGTCGCCAGCGCCAGGGTGACGAGAACCGAGAGCGCTCCGGAGCCGCCGAAGATGAGGGGGAGGTTCTTGCCGGTGAGGTCTCCCAGCCAGCCGCCGAGGGCCATGCCGAGCGGCACCAGGCCGCCTCCCAGCGTGGCGAGGAGTCCGAGCACACGGCCGCGCAGCTCGGGAGGCGTCGAGATCTGAAGGAGGGTGATGAGGTAGATGTTGACCACGCCGAGCGAGAGGCCGCTGCCCAGACAGAGCAAGAGCGCCAACCAGCGGAAGTGGATGAAGCCGACGGCGGAGAGGAGGAGAGGCCCCAGGAGAAGGCCGGAGACGAGCGTCCAGGCGCGGGCCGGTCCGCGCAGGGTGAGCGAGCCCGCGAGGGCGAAGCCGAGCACGGAGCCGATGCTCATTGCGGCGAGGAGGAAGCCGTACCAGTCCGCTCCGGCTCCCAGCGCCTTCTCGACGTAGAAGGGGAGGAGCACGAAGATCGGCATGCCCAGGAAGTTGAGCAGGCAGGCGACGATCACGAAGTCGCGCATGCCGGGCTGCTGGCCGACGTAGCGCAAACCCTCGCGGGTCTCGCGCAGGAATCCGCGGAACACGCCTCCCGCGGCAGGCGGTTTCTCGGGCTTCTTCCAGGTGTCGGCGATGAACAGCTCGCTGATGCCGGCGTACAGATAACTCAACCCGTCGAGAGTGAAGAGCATCCCGGCACCGAGATACTTATAGAGGAAGCCGCCGACCGCCTGCCCGGCGGTCACCGAGGTCTGGATCGAGAACTGGTTGAATGAGTTGGCGGCGGAGAGGCGCTCGGGCGGCACGAGGTCGGGAAGGGCCGCCTGGACCGCCGGCATGAAGTAGGCGCGGATGATGCCGCCGATGATGGCGACGGAGAAGAGCAGGGGGATGAGGAACGACGTCGTGCCGACCCCGCGCCAGATCGCAAGCCCGAGACCCAGGGTGGTGAGACCAGCCAGGATGTCGCAACCGATCATGATCCGGACGCGCGAATGGCGGTCGGCGAAGGTGCCGCCGAACGGCGCCAGGATCACGCTGGGGAGAGCGGAGAAGGTCATCATCAGCCCCATCAGGGTGGCCGAGCCGGTGACCTCCTTGATCCAGAACGCGGTGGCGATCAGGAAGGCCTGATTGCCGAGCTGGCTGACCGTCTGCCCCTGCCAGAGCAGGAAGAAATTGCGATTCCACAACCGCGCCTGAGGCCTCTCTGCCGCCGGCGGCGGCTCTGACAGCGCGGTGGTGGCCTCGATCTCGCTCATCGCCTACGCCCGCGCCCCGGGCTTGACAGTCCGCCGGGCGGAGCGGCCGATGGGAGTGATCGGTCCCATCGCCGGCGCGAGCTCGGTGACCGGCCTGAGCTTCTTGCGCACTCCCAGTGCGCTCGCGCGGTAGGTCATCTCCGGCGGCTTGCTGTGCAGAACGAGGCTCAGCGCCTTGCCGTCTTCTTCGAAGAGCAGGCCGCGCTCCTGCACCCAGGCGATGTCGCGTTCGAGGTCCAATCCTTCGACCGGCTCCATGGAATGGGCCAGCGACGAAAGGCGCCGCGTGTCGTAGAGATAGGCGAGGAGTTGTTTGACGGCCGGCGTGATCGGGTACTCCCTCACATCTCCGAAGCGCGAGTCGTAGATCCAGGTCTCGCCGTTCTTCGGAACCATGTAGAGATGCGGCTGCAGCGCCGGGTTGTCTTCGTCCCAGGCGTGTTGCCAGGCGCGGACCTTTTCCTGAACGGGATCGATCCACTGCACGAGCGCCTGGAGATAGTCAGCCTCGAGATTTTCGTCGGTGAACTCATAGGCGATGTTGGCGATCGCCTCCGTCGGGAATGGATAGACCAGCGAGTAGAAATCGAGCGGCACGAGCTTGAGGTTCCAGCGTTCGGGATGCATGTGGTAGGGGCTGTAGCGGTTGAAATGGATCGTGTACAGCCCTTGCGGTGCCGGCAGATGGGCAAGCAGCGGCAGATCGTGGATGTACTTTTCATAGGTCGACGCGGGCTCGCCCGGTGAGCCGACCAGGATGTTCCAGCCTGGATGGACGTCGTAGAGCACGCAGTACTTCATCACCTGGATGTTGTGGAAGGCGGTGACCCCCTTGTCCATCAGCTTCAGCGTGCCGGTCGCCAGCGACTCGAAGCCGGGCGTGATCAGCTTCAGGTTGGCGCGCGCCATGGCCGCGACTTCCGCTTCGCTCAGGTTGGCCTTGAGCTGGTAGAAGATGGGCGTCTCCTTCGGCGTGTCGAGGTAGGGGAAGACCTCCTTGATGTACTGGCGCTGGAGGATGTTGTCGACGCACATCACGACCGAGGCGCGGTCGGAGTAGCGGAAGAGCGAGCGGATCAGCTCGACCGCGAGGTCCGGGCGCATGGCGCGATAGCCCATGGTGTTCTTGTTGAGCCCGCAGAAGGTGCAGTGGGCGCGCTCGCCCCACCAGCAGCCGCGCGAGGTCTCGAACGGCAGGACGGCCTTGATGTCCCAGGCCGGGAGCTTTTCTTCCAGCGCCTGGATGAACGGGCTGTAGTCGTGATCGAGAACCGTATCGATGTCGAGCTCCTCGGCGATCGGCGAGACCTCGTAGCCGAGATTGACCCGTGAGAAGACGCCGGGAATCTTGTGGTTCTCCTCGGGCCGGCCGTCGAGGATGTTGGTCAGCAGCTTCGGAAAGCCTTTGAGCCCGGAACCCGAAAAGACGAAGTCGAGCGCTTCGACCTGGCGCACCCACTCCTCGCCGGACGGCGATTCCGAGGTGGCGCCGCCGAGGATGGTGATGATTTTCGGATTGCGCGCCTTGAGCTTGCGGGCGGCGGCGAAGGAGACCATGTTCTCGAAGAACATGGAGGTGAAGCCCACGATGTCCGCCTGGTCGAGTTGGTATTGATCGATCAGGTTGTCGAGCACGGCTTCGGCGCCGCGGCGCTTTTCGAGCGCGCTGCGCAGGAAGGCCTGGGTGGCCGGGTCGTGCGCCGGGTAGTAGCGGGCGAAGTATTCCTCGCTGTTGTCGGGCGCGTCGGGGAAGGCGAGGTGCCGGAAGAACCACTCGGGAAAGCCGGCTTGCAGGTGGTCGCCGGAGCTGGTGATGCTCTCGTACATCTCCAGCCCGATGTAGGAGGCGAAGTCGATGTTCGCGTAGACGATGCGCGTGTCCACCCGGTCACCGAGCTGTTTGTCGACGACCGCCTTGAGCTGCGTCAGCCCGATGGACGGGAGGTGGTAGGCGGCAAACGGCATGTTCAGCAGGACGATCTTGAGCATGGCCTCTCTCCTCATCTTCCGGGTCCGGGAAGACCCGGTTCCGGTCTGAGCTCCTCGGGAGGAGCGAACCTCGGGATGCCGGGCCCTTCGGCCTCGACCCAATAACGTTGTCTCTCGAACGGATACGTGGGCAGGGGCACCCGGTGCCGGCGCGCCTCCGCGGGCAAGGTCTGGAGCCAGTCGATGGCCGCTCCGGCCACCCATCGGTGGCCGAGAGCGGCGAGGATGCGGACTTCTTCCGGCAGATTTGCTTCGTCCGGCGTCGCGGCGCCTCGCAATCCGGCGACTGCCTCCGCATGCTCACGGCACAGTACCGCCCGGCGGTGCTCGAAGGCGCGGCGCCCCACCTGGAGCGTGAACGCGACGTCGGCGAGCGGCAGATCAGGGTGGTTCTCCAGATGCTCGGCCAACTCTTCGGCGGCGCGCTCCAGAGCCGGAGCCGTCCGCGCCGACAACACCAGCAGGTGCCATCCGCCGTCGTTGTCCTTTATGTCCTTGCAGTCTTTTGGGTCCTTTTCCGCCTCTTCAAGCACCACGTGCACCTTGGTGCCGCCGGCGCCGAGCGAGGTCACGGCGGCCCGCCGCGGATGCCCCTCCGGAGCCTCCCAGGGGATCGCCTGCTGGGGGACGAAGAATGGGCTCGCTTCGAGGTGGAGGGCCGGATTGGGCTGCTCGAAGTGGAGAGACGGCGGGAGCGTGCGGTTTTCCAGCGCGAGCACAGCCTTGATCAGACCGGCGAGACCGGCGACGCCGTGAAGGTGGCCGAGGTTGGACTTGATCGAGCCGAGGGCGCAGAAGCCGGTGCGGGCGGTGTCGGCGCGGAACGCTTCGGTCAAGGCGCCCACCTCGATCGGATCGCCGTGCGGCGTCGCGTTGCCGTGCGCCTCGACGAGGCCGATGGTGCCGGCGGAGACCCCCGCGCGATCGAGCGTCGAGCGGATGAGCCGGCTCTGGCTGGCCTGGCGCGGCGCCAGGAAGCCGACCTTCTCGGAGCCGTCGTTGTTGACGCCGGTCGCCTTGATCACCGCGTGCACGTGGTCGCCGTCGGCGAGGGCGTCGGCCAGGCGCTTGAGCACGACGATCGCGACGCCGTCGGCGTCGACCGAGCCCTGGCCGCGGGCGTCGAAGGAGCGGCAGTGGCCGTCGGGCGAGAACTGGCCGCCTTCCTGATAGACATAGCCCGCCTCGGGTTGGCCGGTGGCCGCGACGCCGCCGGCCAGGGCGATTCTGCTTTCGCCGGCGAGCAGGCTCTGGCAGGCGAGGTGGACGGCCAGCAGCGAGGTGGAGCAGGCTGCCTGGACGTCGAAGCTGGGACCTTCGAGGTTGAGCTTGTAGGAGACGCGGGTGGTGAGGAAGTCGATTTCGGTGCCGAGGCCGGCGAGCTGGCTGCCGGCGAGGTCGTTGAGGGCGCCGCTCGCGATGAGGAGCGCCAGGTAGTCCGTGCGGCTGGCGCCGCCGAAGACGCCCACCGGGCCGCCGCTGCCCTGGCCGGCCGCGTAGCCGGCGTTTTCCAGCGCCTGCCAGGCGGTCTCCAGGAACAGGCGGTGCTGCGGGTCCGTCATCTCGGCCTCGCGCGCGCTGTAGCCGAAGAAATCGGCATCCCAACCGTCGGAGCCTCCCTCCATCACGCCGCGCGCCGGCACGTGGAAGACGCTGCCTTCCGGTGGCTTCCAGGCCTTGCCTTCGGGGGCGAAGAACGTGATCGATTCGACGCCGTCGCGCAGGTTGCGCCAGAGCGCGTCGACATCGCGGGCGCCGGGGAAACGCCCGGCCATGCCGATGATGGCGATGTCGGTGCCGGCTCTGGGGGGCGTGATCGCCGCCTGCTCCAGCCGTGCCGCCGGTGCGGGAGCCTGGCCGCCGAGCCCGTGGCGCAGGCTGGCGGCGAGCGATCGGACGGTCGGCGCGTTGAACAGGTCGATCATCGAAAGATCGGAGCCCAGGCGCTCCTGGAGCTTGGCGCGCACCCAGCTCAGCAGCATGGAGTGGCCGCCCAGGTCGAAGAAGTTGTCGTCCGGACGGACCGGCTTATTCGCTGCGAGCCCCAGGGCTTCGCGCCACAGATCCGCGACCAGATCATCCAGACCGTCCAGGGCGTCGTCGTGGACGGGCGGTTCCGGGACCACGCTCCGAGCCGCATTCCGCGTCAGGCGCCCGCGGTCGATCTTGCCGCCGGCAGTCAGCGGGAGAGCCGGGATCTCGACGAACGCCGACGGAACCATCCAGGCGGGAAGCTTCCCGCGCAGATGCTCGCGGAGCCCCGGAGCAACGGAGCCTTCCGCCGGCACGATCCAGGCGGTGAGCGCGCGGGTCTCGGGCGAGCCGTTGCCTTCGACGACTCCCACCGCGGCGGCCTGCACCCCGGGGTGCTGTAAGAGGGCGGCTTCGACCTCGCCCGGCTCGATGCGGTAACCGCGCAGCTTGAGCTGCTGGTCGCGGCGGCCCAGATATTCCAAGGCGCCGTCGTTCCGGCGGCGCGCCAGATCGCCGGTGCGGTAGAGACGGGCTCCCGGCAGCGGGCTCCAGGGATCGGGCACGAAGGCGGCCGCGGTGAGGTCCGGCCGGCCCGGATAGCCGCGGGCGAGCGCCGGCCCGCCGACGCAGATCTCGCCCGGAACGCCGGCCGGTACCGGCTCGCCCAGGGGGGACAGCACGTCGAGGAGGACGACCGAGCGGTCGGCGAGGGGCCGGCCGATGGCGAGGCGGAAGAGGTCCGCGCCGCCGTCCGGGTCGGCGACGTGGAACGTCGCGGTGATCGTCGTCTCCGTGGTGCCGTAGGCGTTGGCGAGCGGCGTCTGCCACGATTGGGCCAGCGGGGTCTGTCGCCAGAGCGCGAGGGCGCCCGCAGGCGGCGCTTCGCTGCCGATGATCATCCAGCGTAGATGCGGTGTGTCGATCTGGACGCGGCCGGTGGCCCATTCGCGGACCGCCTGGTGCCAGAGCGGAGTGGGGAGGTTGGCCACCGTGATCGCTTCCAGGGCGAGCACGCGGGCGAGCTCAACCGGTCCGCGCCTGGCGTCCCAGTGCACCACCGCCGCGCCGGAGATCCAGGCGGTGACCATCTCCTCCAAGGCCACGTCGAAGACGAACGAAGCGGTCTGCAGCACCCGGTCGTCCGGTCCCAGCTCCAGCCGGCGCGCCATCTCCCGGCAGTGGCTGGCCAGCGCCTCGTGCGGCACCAGCACCCCCTTGGGAGCGCCGGTCGAGCCGGACGTATAGAGGACGTAGGCCGCGTTGGCCGGCAGCGCGCCGGCCGGCACGGCGTCAGGCGCGCAACGGGCGAGAGCGGCGCGGTCGGCATCGAGGCACACGATCGAAAGACCGGGGAGATCGACCGGCGCCAGTCCGGAGCGCGTCACCAGCACCCGCGCGCCGCTGTCCGCCAGCAGCCAGCGCAGCCGCTCGGCCGGGGCCTCCACATCGAGCGGCAGGGCCGCACCGCCCGCCTTCCAGGTCGCCAGCAGCGCCACGGCGAAATCGGCGGCGCGGTCGAGGCAGAGCGCGACCCGCACCTCGGGACCGGCGCCGAGCGTGCGCAGATGCCGGGCCAGGCGGTTGGCGCGGCGGTCGAGCTCCTCGTAGGACAGCTCGCCGCCGTCCCCGAGGAGCGCGGGAGCCGCGGGCTGCGCGGCGACCTGCCGCGCGAACAGCTCGGTGATCAACGCCGGCTCAGGAGCCGCTGCGAGACGGCTCTCGGCGAGCTGCCGTCGCTCGTTCTCATCCAGGAGAGAGATCTCGTCCACCGGACGGGTCGGATCGGTGGTGAGCGCGGCGAGCAGGATCTCCAGATGCCGTCCCATGCGCTGGACCGTCGCGGCGTCGAAGAGATCCGTGTTGTACGAGAACACAGCCGTGAGACCTTGCGACGTCTCGAAGGTCTGGAGGGTGATGTCGTACAGCTCGAACGGCGTCCTGACGTCAAAGAAGCCGAGCTCGAGGCCTGGGACGTCGAAGGCGTGCCAGGGCGTCGAGGCGGTCGCGAACGAGACCTGGAACAGCGGGTGCCGCGACAGATCTCTCGCGCGTTCCAGGTCCTCGACCAGGCGTTCGAACGGGAGGTCCTGGTGCGTGTAGGCGCCGAGCGCCATCTCGCGGACGCGGGCGAGCGCGTCGCCGAAGTCCGGATTGCCGGAGAGATCGGCGCGCAGGGTGAGCAGGTTGACGAAGAAGCCGATCAGGCCGGCGGTCTCGGAGCGATTGCGGTTGGCGATCGGGCTGCCGACCAGGATGTCGCGGCGGCCGGTGTAGCGGCGGAGGAGAACGGAGAACGCCGTGAGGAGCGCCATGAACTGCGTGGCGCGGTGCTGCCGGGCGAGCGCGCGCAGGCCGTCGGCCAGGGAGGCGGGGAGGTTGATCGGCAGCGTCTCGCCGGCGTAGCTCTGGAGGGCCGGCCGCGGCCGGTCGGTGGCGAGGTCGAGGACCAGGGGGATGTCCGCGAGCTGCTGTCGCCAGAAGTTGAGGTGGGTCTCCAGCACGGGGCCGGCCAGCCACCGCCGCTGCCAGGCCGCGAAGTCGGCGTACTGCACGGGGAGCGCGGGAAGGGGCGACGGCTCGCTGGCGCTGCCGGCGCTGTCGGCACTGAACGCGCGATAGAGCGTTGCCAACTCGCGGACGAAGACCTCCAGCGACCAGCCGTCCGCGACGATGTGGTGCATGGCGAGGAGAATGGCGTGCTGCTCGCCAGGATAGACGGCATCGAGGCGGAGCAGCGTCGCGCGCAGGAGCGGCCCGCGGCTGAGCGCGAACGGCCGCGCGGCGCTCAGGATCGCCAGCCGGCGCCCTTCGGGCTCCCGCCGCTCCAGCGGCAGGCCGGTCAGATCGGCGAGCGGTAGCGGGAACCGCTGGTGCGGATGGACGGTCTGCACCGGCGTACCGGCCGGGCCGGTGCGGAACGTGGTGCGCAGCGCCTCATGGCGGCGCACGATCTCGTCGAAGGCGGCGGCGAGCGCCGCGGTGTCGAGCGGGCCGGTGAGGCGGAGCGCCGCGGTGATGTTGTGGAACGGCGTCTCACCGCCGGCCAGCTCGTCGAGAAACCAGAGACGCTGCTGCGCGAAGGAGAGCGGCAGGTCGGTGTCTCCCGGCATCCGCGCCAGCGGGATGATGGGGGGCAGCTCCAGACCCTCGCGGGCGAGGAGGAGCGCCTCGATCTGCTCCGCCAGGGTGGCGAGCGTCGGCTCCTTGAAGATGGCGCGGGTGGGCAGCTCGACCTGGAAGGTGGTGCGCACCAGCGAGGTCACCGCCGTGGCGGTCAGCGAATGGCCGCCGAGGTCGAAGAAGTTGTCGAACGCTCCGATCTGGTCGGTCGGTGTCGCCGGGTCGGCCGGATCGGCCTGGCCGGGCCGGCCGCGCCGGTCGCGGCGCAGCACGGAAGCGAAGATGCCGGCGAGGACTTCCTCGACCGGTGTGCGCGGCGCCACGAAGCCGGGAGCGGCCGCGGCGGCCGTCTCGGGATCGGGCAGCGCGGCGCGATCGAGCTTGCCGTTGGGCGTGCGCGGCAGCGCCGCGACCTCCACGAAGGCGGCGGGCACCATGGCGTCGGGTAGCCTGCCCTGCAGATGCGCGCGCAGCTCCTGCGCGGTCGGCGCCGGCTGGCGGCGGGGGACGATCCAGGCGGCGAGGGACAGCTCTCCGGACCCGCCTGAGACACCACGCCGTGCGCCGACGGCGCATTCGGCGACACTCGGATGCGCGGCGAGCACCGCCTCCACCTCGCCGGGCTCGATGCGGACGCCGCGGATCTTGACCTGGTTGTCGGCGCGGCCGAGGCAGTCGATGCTGCCGTCGGCGCGCAGGCGTGCCAAATCGCCGGTGCGGTAGAGACGGGCACCGGGATCGATGGTGCCGCCCAGCGCGAACGGTGCCGGCACGAAGCGCTCCGCGGTCAGATCCGGGCGGCCCAGATAGCCGCGCGCGAGGCCGTCGCCGCCCAGGTAGAGCTCGCCGGTGACGCCGGCCGATGCCGGTTGCAGGCCGGCGTCGAGCACGATCGCCGTCGTATTGGCGATCGGCCGGCCGATCGGTACCGTGGCCGCGCCGGGCGGCACCTCGCGGATCCGCCCGCAGACCGCGAAGACGGTGCACTCGGTGGGGCCGTAGGAGTTGACCAGGCGCACCGGCGGACCGGCGGCCAGCACCTCGGCCGCCCGGCTCGGATCGACCGTCTCGCCGCCCACCAGCAGGTTCGGGATGCCGCGGAACCCCGTGGCATCGAGGCTTGCCATGCGGTGGAAGAGCGTGGAGGTGAGGAAGGCGGTGCCGACCGTCCGCTCGCGGAGCGCCCGGAAGAGCGCCTCCGGCGACACCGCGGTCTCGCGGTCGAAGAGGACGAGCGGCGCGCCATTGACCAGTGCGCCCCAGGTTTCGAGCACAGCGAGGTCGAACGACACGCTGGCGAGCTGCGCCATGCGGTCCGCGGGATCGAACGCCAGGAAGTCGGTGTTGCGCACCAGGCGGAGGATGGAGCGGTGCGACACTCCGACGCCCTTGGGATTGCCGGTCGAGCCCGAGGTATAGACGATGTAGGCCAGATTCTCCGGTCCCGCGTCGCCCGGAAGATCCGCCAGATCCGGCGGATCTGACAGATCCGTCAGATCGAGAAGAGGCACCCTGCTCGAAGCACCGAGGGCGAGGTTTTCGGCAAGCTCCCCCCGCGACACCACGCAGGCCACCGCGGCGTCGCGCAGCATGAAGGCGATGCGCTCGGCCGGGTACGACGGATCGAGCGGCAGATAGGTGCCGCCCGCCATCAGCGTGCCGAGCCAGGCGGCGATCATCTCCGGGCCGCGTTCGAGGTAAACCCCCACCGTGCTCTCCGTCCGCACGCCGAGCGCGCGCAAATGCCGGGCGAGGAGACGCGCCCGCCGGACCAGCTCGGCGTAGGTCACCGCCTGATCCGCCGCTTCACCGGAGAGGAGAGCCGGCGCGTCCGGCGTCCGTTCGGCCTGCGCCGAGATCATGCCGTGCACCGTCTCCTGCCGCGGATAGACGCTCGCCGCATCGTTCCACTCCACGGCGACCTGGTGCCACTCGCTCGCTTCGAGCAGCGCCAGCTCGCCGATCCGCCGCTGGGGATGGGCCGCCGCGTCGGCCAGCAGGGTGGCCAGATGTCGTCCGAGGCGGGCGACGGTGGAGACGTCGAAGAGGTCGGCGTCGTAGTCCCAGAAGCCTTTGATCTCCGTGGGCGCGTCGATGAGCTGGAGGCTCAGGTCGAACTTGGCGGTCGCCGGGTGGACCTCGGCCAGCTCCCAGCGCAAGCCGGCGCCGGCGGCGGGAGGCTCCTGCGGCTGTTGCAGCGCGAAGAGCGCCGAGAAGAGCGGAGTCTGTTGCAGGCGGCGGTCCGGCCGCAGCTCTTCCACCAGCTTCTCGAACGGCAGGTCCTCGTTGGCGAGCGCTTCGACCACCACCACCCGCATGCTTTCCAGGAACTGCTCGAACGTCGGCTCGCCGGAGAGGTCCGCGCGCTGCGCGAGAAGGTTGATGAAGCAGCCGATCAACCCTTCGATCTCCGTGCGGTTGCGGTTGGCGACCGGCGAGCCCACCACCAGATCGAGCTGGCCGCTGTGGCGGGAGAGCAGCACCTGGAATCCGGCGAGGAGGGTCATGTAGAGCGTCGCCCCGGCGCCGCGTGCCATCTGGCGGAGCGCCGCCGACAGGGGCGCGCCGAGCGCCAGCGAAACGAAGCCGCAGCGTCCGTTTTCCTGGTTGGCGGGGCGTGGCCGGTCGGTGGCGAGGCTCAGGTCCTCCGGCGCGCCGGCCAGCCGCTGCCGCCAGGGGCGGAGCTTCTGCTCCAGGACCTCGCCCTGGAGCCACTGCCGCTGCCACTCGGCGAAATCGGCGTACTGGATCGGCAGGTCGGGGAGGGGAGACGGCTGGCCGGCGCAGAAGGCGGCGTAGACGATCGATAGCTCGCGCACCAGGATGCCCAGCGACCAGCCGTCGGTGATGACGTGGTGCATGTTGAGGAAGAGCAGATGCTCCTCATCGGCCAGGCGGAGGAGCTGGGCGCGGAACAGCGGCGCGCGGCGCAGATCGAACGGGCGCGCGGCCTCCTCGGCGGTGAGGCGCCGCGCCGCGGCTTCCGGGTCCGCTTCGCCGCGCAGGTCGATCAGCGGCAGCTCTGGCGGCGCGGCGAAAGGCGAGATCACCTGGACCGGCTCGCCCTCTTCCTCGTCGAAGGCGGTGCGCAGCGTCTCATGGCGCGCCACCAGCTCGGCCAGGGTGTCGATCAGGGCTGTGACGTTCAGCGGCCCGTGCGCGCGCAGGGCCAGCGGGACGTTGTAGGCGGTCGATCCCTGCTGCACGCGATCGAGGAACCAGAGCCGTTTCTGGGCGAACGAGACGGGAGCGACAAAAAGCTCCGACTCCCCGTCCGGCGTCTCCACTCCGGGCATTCCAGCAATCTCCTGCGCTTCAGACATCGAATCGGACATCGGGTCTCCTGATCGTCTCCGGGTCTCACCGGTCTCAGACACCGCGCCGCGCCCGGCGTGGTACGGCGGTCAAGGCCGGCCCCTGGGGCTTCACCCCGGTCTTGCGCACCTGCTCGAGGGCCGCGGCCAGATCGGCGAGCCGCGGGGACTGGAACACCAACTGCGGCGGCACCTCCACCTGGAGGCGGTCGCGCAGCCGGGAGGTGAGCCGCGTGGCGAGCAGCGAATGCCCGCCCAACGCGAAGAAGTCGTCGTCGCGCCCGACCTGGGCGGCTGGGTCGAGGCCGAGAAGCTCACGCCAAAGCTCCGCCAGGCTCTCTTCGAGAGGGGTGCTCGGAGCGGCTTTGTCCGCGCTCTGTCCACCGAAAGCGCCGCGTTCCGGCGCCGGCAGCGCCTTGCGGTCGACCTTGCCGCTCGGCGACAGAGGGAGGGCGGCGATCGGTATGAAGAGAGACGGCACCATGTGCGCCGGCAGGCTCGCCTCCAGGAAGGCGCGCAGCTCGGCCGGCTCGGGCAGCGGACGGGAAGCATCGGCCGGCACGAGCCAGACCGCGATTCCGCGGTCACCGGGTGCCACCTGGCGGAGGTCCGCCGCGCAGGCGCGGACCGCGGGATGGCGCACCAGCGCCGCCTCGACCTCGCCCAGCTCGATGCGGAAGCCGCGGACCTTGACCTGCCGGTCGATGCGGCCGAGGTATTCGAGGTCGCCGTCCGGCAGGCGGCGCGCGAGGTCGCCGCTGCGGTACAGACGCGCGCCGGCCAGCGCGGAGAAGGGGTCCGGGACGAACCGCTCCGCCGTCAGCTCCGGCCGCCTGAGGTAGCCGCGCGCGAGGCCGGCGCCGCCGAGGTGGATCTCGCCGGCGACGCCCAGCGGAACCGTCTCGCCGCGCGGCCCCAGCAGATGGAGGGAGATGCCGCCGAGCGGCCAGCCGATCCGCGGCCCGGTCTCGAGCTCCCCGCGCTCGATCATGCGCGCCGTGGAGAGGACCGTGGTCTCGGTGATGCCGTAGGCGTTGAACAGACCGAACCGGCCCTGGTGCGCCTCCTGCCAGGCGGCGAGCCGCCGCAGGTCCAGGGTCTCGCCGCCGATCAGCACGGCGCGCAGCGCGAGCGGCTTCTCGGCCGGCGGCTCCGCCGCGAGCTGGTAGAGCGCCGCCGGGGTCTGGTTGAGCAGCGTCACGCCTTCCTTCGCGAGCAGGTCGAGGAAGCTGCCCGCCGAACGGGCCACCTCACGGGGGACGATCACCAGCCTGCCACCGGAGAGCAGGGAGCCGAAGATCTCCCACACCTAGAAGTCGAACACGAAGGAGTGGAACTGCGTCCAGACGTCCCCGGCCGTGACTCCAAACCGCGACCAGGAAGCCGCCAGAAAGCTCAATACGTTGGCGTGGATGTTGAGCACGCCCTTGGGCAGCCCGGTCGAGCCTGACGTGTAGATGACATAGGCCGCGTTGTCAGGCTGAGTGGAGCCGATGGGTGGATGCTCCGCCTCCATCTTGAGCAGGTCCCGGCTCAGGCGCACCGTGCGGGCAGGGTTCTTCGCGCTCTCCGGCAGCCGTCCGAGCAGCCCCTCGCCGACCAGCACGAGCGGGTTTTCTCCCAGGGCATCGTCGAGCAGAAAGGCCAGGCGCTCCTCCGGGTAGAAAGGATCGAGCGGAACGTACGCGCCGCCGGCTTTGAGAATGCCGAGCAGGGCGATGATCATCTCGACTCCCCGCTCGGCGCACAGCCCCACCCGCTTCTCGGACCTGATCCCCAGGCGGCGCAGATGATGGGCCAGCGCATTGGCCCGCCGTTCGAGCTCGGCATAGGTGAGCGACAGCGATCCGTCGGTCAGGGCCACCGCGGTGGGCCGCTGGCGGGACTGCGCCGCGAACAGGCCGTGCAGGGTCGCGCCGGTCGTGCTGGAGACGGGCACCTCCCCGGTCGAAGACAGATCGGCCACCTGATGCGCCTCGGCCGCGGAGAGCATCGGCAGATCCGCCAGCCGCTGCCGCGAGTCGGCGACGGCGCCGGCGAGGAGGCGCAGCAGGTGCCCTTCCATCCGCTGCATGGTGACCTTGTCGAACAGATCGGTGTTGTACTCCAGGTGCAACAATCCCAGCTTGCCGCGGTCCATGCCGGCGAAGACGATCAGATCGGTCTGCGAGGTGCCGGTGTTGATCCCCAGCATCTCGACCCGCAGCTCGGGCATCACCAGATCGGGCGTCGGCGTGTTCTGGAGCGAGATCATCGCCTGGAAGATCGGGCTCCAGGCCGGATTGCGCCGCGGGTTCAGCTCCTCGACCAATTTGTCGAACGGCAGCTCCTGATGCTCGTAGACGTCGAGCACCGTGTTGCGGGTGCGCGCGATGACCTCCTGGAACACCGGATCGCCGCCGAGGCGGACGCGGAAGGCGACCGTGTTGACGAAGAACCCGATCAGCGTCTCGGTCGCCACGTGCGTGCGCCCGGCGACCGGCGCGCCGAGCACGATGTCGTCCTGCCCGGTCCAGCGGTGGAGGATGGTCGCGAAGGCGGCGAGGAGCGTCATGTAGAGGCTCGCCCCGGAGCGCGCGCTGAGAGCGGCGATCCCATCCGCCAGCTCGGGCGAAAACCAGGTGGTCAGTCGCTCGCCGTCGAAGGTGCGCGGCGTCGGGCGCGGCCGGTCGGTCGGCAGCTCGAGGAGATCGGGAACCCCCGTGAGCTGCTCGCGCCAGAAGCCGAGCTCGCCGGCCAGCCGCTCCCCCTGGAGCTGCTCGCGCTGCCAGAGCGCGAAGTCCGCGTACTGGATCTGCGGCTCCGGGAGCGGCGAGGGGAGGCCGCGGACAAATGCGGCATAGAGCGCGCTCAGCTCGCGGTAGAACACGCCGAGCGACCAGGCGTCCGAGATGATGTGGTGCATCGTCACCAGGAGCAGGTGGTCTTCCGCTTTTCGATCAGAGGCCAGGCGGAGCAGGCTTGTCCGCCAGAGCGGACCCTCGCCGAGGTCGAACGGCAGGCGCCCCTCTTCGCGGGCGAGCTCCCAGGCCGTCACCTCCCGCCGTTCCGCCGGGAGGGCCGAGAGATCGATCAGGGGGAACGCGCGCTCGCCGGCCGGCAGGATCACCTGGAGCGGGAACGGGTCGCCGGGGGCGAACACCGTGCGCAGCGACTCGTGGCGCCGCTCGATCTCCAGGAAGCAGCGGGCGAGCGCGGCGGGCAGTCGGTCCCGAGGTTCCGGGCAGCCGGTCAGGCGGAAGCAGAGGAGGGGCAGGTTGTAGAACGGATTGCCCGGCTCCATCTCGCCGAGAATCCACAGCCGCTGCTGCATCAGCGACGTCACCACCGGCGCGCCGGTCGCCGGCCGCGGCAGGATCTCCTGCACGCCGCCGCTCCAGCCGCTCTCTTCCAGCTTGCGGGCGAAGAGGGCACGCTGCTGCGGCGTCAGGGCGGCCATCGCCCGATGAATGTCACGCACGCTCATCGCAGGTCTCGCAACGCCGAAGGGTACCACGGCGCCTCCTCTACCCTTCCTCCGGAGTGGGCGCCGCCAGCCCGCGGGCCAGCCGCGTCCGTTCCTTCCACGCCGCGGCGCCGCGCTGGCGTCCGGCGCGGTCTCCGACATCCGGCGCCGGCGCGATCACCGGGCGGTCGTCCGGCACGGCGATCCGGGCCGCGAGGGTGCGCACCGTGGTGCATTCGAACAGGGTGACGAAGGAGAGGCGGAGACCGAGCTCCGCCTGCAACCGCTCGTGGACGGCGGCGAGGGCAAGCGAGTGGCCGCCGAGGTCGAAGAAGTTGTCGTCGCGGCCGACCGTGGGCAGCCCCAGGATCTCCGACCACAGCCGGGCGACGGCGTGCTCCGCCTGCCCCTGCGGCGCTTCGCGCGAGACGGCGGCCGGCGGCGGAGCCGGCAGGGCGCGGCGGTCGACCTTGCCGCGCGGCGTCAGCGGCAGGGCGTCCAGCACCACCCAGGCGGTCGGCACCATGACCTCGGGAAGCCGGGCGCGCAGGAAGTCGCGCAGCGCATGCGGAGCCGGAGCCTCCAGCCCCGGCATCCGCGGCGTTTTCGGGACGACCCAGGCGACCAGCCGGCGGCCGGTCGCCGAATCGTCGCGCGCCGCCACCACCGCCGCGCGCAGGTCCGGATGGCGGTTGAGCTGCGCCTCGACCTCGCCCAGCTCGATGCGCACGCCGCGGATCTTCACCTGGAAGTCGGCGCGGCCCACGAACTCCAGCGTGCCGTCGGCGAGCCGGCGCGCCAGGTCGCCGGTGCGGTAGAGGCGCGCCCCCGGCTCCAGGTGAAGCTCGGCGGAGAAGGCGTCGGGGATGAAGCGGTCGGCGGTCAGGTCGGCGCGGTTGCGGTAGCCCGCCGCGATGCCGCGCCCGCCGACGCAGATCTCGCCTACCGCGCCCAGGGGGACCAGGCGGAACGAGGCATCGAGCAGATGGACCTGCGCATCGCTCATCGGCCGGCCGATCGACGGCGGGCGGGCCGGAGCGGGGTCGGGGATCACGTCCGCGTGCGTCGACACCACGCTCGTCTCCGCCGGTCCATAGGCGTTGACGAAGCGGAACCCCGGGTCCACCGGCGGTGTGTAGCGCAGCCGGTCGCCGCCGATGTAGAGGGCGCGCAACGGAAAATCCGCCGGCCGCTCGCGGCGCAGGAAGTCCTCGGCGAGCGGAGTGGGGAGAAACGTCAGGGTGATCCCGTGCTCCGCCATCCAGCGCGCCGTCTCCGCCGTCGAGGAGACCAGCTCGCGCGGCAGGGCGTGCAGGCTCGCGCCGCCGGAGAGCACCGGCCACATCTCCCAGGCGCAGACGTCGAACGAGGGATTGACCACCATCGCCGTGCGGTCGGCCGGCGTCAGCGCGAAGGTCCGCTGGTGCCAGCGGGCGAGGTTGAGCAGGCCGCGATGCGCCAGCACGGCGCCCTTGGGCACGCCGGTCGAGCCGGAGGTGTAGATGATGCAGGCGAGATCGCCTCCTCCGATCGCTCGTGCCGGCGCCTCGCCGCTCTCGGCCGCCCAGAGGGAGTGGTCGGCATCGATGCGGAGCATGGGAAGGTTGTGCGGCGGCGGCGCCGTGGGGCCCTCACCCCCGGCCCCTCTCCCGGCTCCCCCCGCCCCATCCCCGGGAGAGGGGAGACCTGCAAAACCAACAGCGCCAGTTCCTGCTTGTCTCCCCTCTCCCGGCGGGGGCCTGGGTGGGAGATGGGAGAGGGGCCGGGGGTGAGGGCCCCTTTCGCGCGACAGCACGAGAGCCGCCCCCGCGTCCGCCGTCATGCCCGCCAGGCGCTCGGCCGGCGCGCCGGGGTCGAGCGGCACGTAGACGCCGCCCGCCTTCCACACCGCGAGCGCCGCGGTGACCAGCTCCGGCGACGGCTCGATCACCAGCGCCACGCGGTCGCCGTAGCCGATTCCGAGCCGGCGCAGGTGATGGGCGAGGCGGTTGGCCTCCTGGTTCAGCTCGCCATAGGTCAGCCGCCTCGCCCCGCCGGAGACCGCGAGCGCCTCTGGAGAACGCTCCGCCAGCCGCTCGAAGAGATCGAGCACGGTGTCGGCGGTCAGCGCGCCAACGTCGGAGGTCGCCGCCGTCGCCGTGTCGTTCCATTCGCATGTCACCTGGTGCCGGGCCGCCGGGCTCCACAGCGGCAGCTCCCACGCCCGTGTCTCGGGATCGGCCGCCGCGCCCGCGAGCAGCCGGGTGGTCTGCTCCAGCAGCCGCAACGCCGTCGTCGCGTCGAACAGATCGCGCCGGTAGTTGGAGCTGAGCGCCAGGCCGGCCGGCGAGCGGGTCGCGATCAGCGTGAAGTCAAACAGCGCGACATCGGTCTCGTTGTCGAACGGCTCCATGCTGAGGTCCGGCAGAGCGACGGCGCCGGGCGTCTCCTGCAAGCTGAGCGCGACCTGGAAGAGCGGATTGACGCTCAGGTCCCGCTCCGGCACCAGTTCCTCGACCAGCATCTCGAACGGCAGGTCCTGATGCGCCCACGCCCCCAGCGCGGTCTCCCGCACCCGCGCCAGGACCGCGGAGAACGGAGGATCACCCGAGAGATCGATCCGCTGCACCAGGGTGTTCACGAAGAAGCCGATCAGCCCCTCCACCTCCGGCCGCACGCGGTCGGCCCGCGGCGAGCCCACCGGCACGTCGGTTTTCCCTGACCAGCGGCCGAGCAGCGTGGCGAAGCCCGCCAGGAGCACCATGTACGGTGTGGCGCCCGCCTTCCGGCCGAGCCTCTCCAGCGCCGCGGCCAGCGCATCCGGAACGGTCACCGTCCGCCAATCGCCGCGGAACTGCTGCACCGCCGGCCGCGGCCGGTCCCCGGGCAGGTCGAGGGGCTCGAGGCCGGCGAGCTGCTCTCTCCACCAGGCGAGCTGCCGCGCGCGGAGCGGACCGGCGAGGACCTGCCGCTGCCACTCGGAGACGTCGGCGAAGCGGATGGACAGCGCCGGGAGGCCGACCGCCAGACCCTGCGAGAACCGGACGTAGAGCGCCGCGAGCTCGTGGAACAGTACCTCCATCGACCAGCCGTCGAAGACCAGGTGATGCGGCGTCAGGATCAGCCGGTGATCCTCCGTCTCCAGGCGCATCAGAACGGCCCGGAAGAGTGGACCGCGGGAGAGATCGAACGGTTGCTCCGCCGCGGCGCGAGCCACTGTCCGCGCGGACCTCTCGCGAAGCTCGGGGGGAAGGGCGGAGAGATCGATCACCGGCAGCGGCACGGCCGGCGGCGGGCCGATGCGTTGCACCGGCAGACCGGCGGTGGTTTCGAACGTGGTCCGCAGCGGCTCGTGGCGGGCGACGATCTCTTCGAGCGCGGAGCGCAGGGCCTCCGGTTGCAGACGGCCGCGCAGGCGCAAGCCGTGCGAGACATTGAAGTAGTAGCCGTCGGGCGACAGCCGTTGCAGGAACCAGAGCCGCCGCTGGCCGAGCGACGCGGGATAGGTCGCGGCGGGCGGCGCCGGAGTGAGCGGCGGAAGATCGTCTCCATCGCCTTCGGACTGGAGAAGCGCGATGCGCGCGGCCAGCCCGTCGACCGTCGGCTCCTCGAACAGCGCGCGCAGCGGCACGTCCACGCCGAGCATCTGGCGCACCCGCGCGAGGAGCCGGGTGGCGAGGAGCGAATGGCCGCCCAGCGCAAAGAAATTGTCGTGCACGCCCACCCGCTCGACGCTCAGGAGATCGGCCCACAATCCGGCCAGCAGCTCCTCGACCGGTGTGCGCGGCCGGTCCGCATCCGCGGAGACCGAGATCTCCGGGGTAGGCGCCGGCAGCGCCGCGCGGTCGATTTTGCCGTTGGCGGTGAGCGGCAGGCGGTCGAGGACGACCCAGACGGCGGGGACCATCGGCTCGGGAAGGCGGTCGCGGAGCCAGGCGCGGAGGGACCTCACCCCCGACCCCTCTCCCATCGCCCCCCCTTCCGCCGGGAGAGGGGCGCCACCACCCAAAACCACGTACGCCACGAGGCGCTTGGGCTCATCCCGGGCCACGACGGCGCTCTGCCAAACGGCGGGATGCGTGGCTAGGACAGATTCGATCTCCGCCGGCTCGATCCGCCAGCCGGACACCTTGACCTGAAGATCGATTCGGCCGAGGAAGTCGAGCGTCCCATCCGCCCGGCGGCGCACCAGGTCGCCGGTGCGGTAGAGGCGTTCGCCCTGGTTTGAGACAGCGGGGAAGGGGTGAGGAACGAAGCGCTCGGCGGTCAGGTCCGGCCGGCCGAAGTAGCCGCGCGCCAGACCGTCGCCGCCGAGGAAGAGCTCGCCGGGAACACCGAGGGGCGCCGGTTGGAGAGATGGATCGAGCACCAGGGCCGTCGCGTTGGCGATCGGCCTGCCGATGGGCACCGTGGATCCGACGGCATCCGGATCGCGCATCGGGTGGCAGCAACTGAAGGTCGTCCCTTCGGTCGGGCCGTAGCCGTCGCTCACCACCAGGCCCGGATGGCGCGCCAGCACCCGGCGCACGGCCGCGGCAGAGACCACGTCGCCGCCCGCGAGGAGCTGGCGCACACCGGCGAAGGCGTCGATCTCGTTGACCTGGTCATCGACCATCTGGTGGAAGAGACCGGCGGTGAGCCAGAGGGTCGTGACGCCGCTGCCGCGGATCTCGCGCGCCAGCTCGGCGAGCGACGGGCGCTCGACGCTCGGCAGCGCCAACTGGCCGCCGTGCAGCAGCGGACCCCAGATTTCCAGCGTCGACGCGTCGAAAGCGATCGGCGCCGCCTGAAGAAAGACCTCGTCCGGACCGAAGTGAGCGTAGTCCGTCCCGAGCACCAGCCGGGCCACGTTGCGCTGGGTGACGGCGATGCCCTTGGGGGTGCCGGTCGAGCCGGAGGTGTAGAGGATGTAGGCGAGATTGTCAGGAGCGCAGCCACCCCTCGGACGGCCCCCAACGGCCTCAAAAGAGAGGTCGTCGAGGTCCACGATCTGGATCTCTGGAGAATCGCCGAGCCGGAGGGCCCTCACCCCCGGCCCCTCTCCCGGCTCCCCCCGCCCTGCCCCCGGGAGAGGGGAGAAAAGCAAGGAAGCTCCCGCTGTTTCTTGTCTCCCCTCTCCCGGCGGGTGTGTGGGGGGAGCTGGGAGAGGGGCGGGGGTGAGGGCGCTTTTCCGCGTCACCACCACCGGCGCGCCCGTGTCCCGCAGCACGAAATCCAACCGTTCCCGCGGATGCGAGAGATCGAGCGGCACATACGCGCCGCCGGCCTCGAGAATCCCGAGGACCGTAACCACCATGTCGAAGCTTTTCGGCAACGCGAAAGCCACCGGCACGTCGGGTCCCACTCCGAGCGAGCGCAGATGGGCGCCCAGGGCCCGGGCGCGATGGGCGAGCTCGCCGTAGGTCAACGTCGCTTCGCCATGGCTCACCGCCACGGCCTGCGGAGCCCGTTCGGCCTGGCGCTCGAAAAGCTGCCAGAGATCCGCGTCGCGCGGATAGTCCGCCGCCGTGTCGTTGTGCTCGCGGGTGATCTGATGGCTCTCCGCCACGGAAAGCATCGCGAGATCACCGATCCGGCGCGAAGAATCCTCCGCGAGACCGGCCAGCAGGCGCAGCCAGTGGCCGGCGAACCGCTGCACGGTCGTCGGATCGAACAGATCGGCCGGCAGCTCCCAGACACCGGACAGGCCGCCGTCCGCCGCTTCATCGATTCCGAGATACAGATCGAATTTGGCCGTGCCGGAATGGAGGGGAATTCGTTTCCATTGCGTGGCGCTCTGCCGGTTCAATCCGAACGCAACCTGGAACAGCGGGTTCTGATCCAGCCGCCGCTCCGGCCGCAGCGCTTCGACGATCTTTTCGAACGGCACGTCCTGATGCGTCCAGGCGGCGAGAGCGGTCGCGCGCACCCGGGCTAAGAGATCCGCTCCGCGCGGCTCGCCGGTCAGATCGACCCGCAGCACCAGGGTGTTGGCGAAGAAACCGATCAGGTTTTCAATCTCCGGGCGCACCCGGTTCGCAACCGGGGTTCCGATGCGCAGATCCTCGCTGCCGGTGAGCCGGTGGAGAAGGGTGGCGAAGGCGGCGGCGAGGACCATGAACAGCGTGCTGCCGGTTTCGCGCGCCAGAACGTGCAGAGAGCGCGTCAGCTCACCGGGAAGCACGACCGGCACAGCGCTGCCCCCGTAGCTCCGCACCGCCGGCCGCGAGCGGTCCGTAGGGAGATCGAGCTGCGGATCGCCGGGCAGGGACTGCCGCCACCAAGCGAGCGATTCCTCGTGGGATTGTTGCCGTTGCCAGACCGCGTAATCCGGATATTGGACCGGCAGCGGCGGGAGGGGAGAGGCGGCGGAGAGCGCCTCCATCTCGCGCAGCAGCACGCTCTCCGACCAGCCGTCGGTGACCATGTGATGGCAGACGATGACGGCCAGATGCTCCTCGGCGCCGAGCCGCAGCAGCGTGGCGCGCAGCAGAGGCCCGGTCCGCAGATCGAAAGGCCGCGCCGCCTCCTCCGCCGCGAGCCGCATCGCCTCGGTCTCACCTAATCCTTCGAGATCGATCACGGGAATGGACAGCGGAACGAAGGGCTCGACGATCTGCATCGGGCCGTCCGGTCCATCCTTGAAAACCGTGCGTAGCGCCTCATGCCGCCGCCGCACTTCGTTCAGGCTGCGGGTCCAGGCATCGGTATCGAGAGGCCCGGCGAGACGGAGCGCCAGGGGAACGTTGTAGACGTTCGACGGCATCACCTGATCCAGCAGCCACAACCGCTCCTGGGCGTACGAGAGCGGTGGCGAGGCCGGAGCCAGGCCGGGCGTCAGGGGAGAGGAAGACTGAACCGGCGCGGCGGCCATCCGTGCCGCCAGCGCGGCCGGCGTCGGCGCCGCGAAGATCGCTCCGGCCGGCACCTCGACACCGAACATCTGCCGCACCCGCGCTGACGCCTGCACCGCCAGCAGCGAATGGCCGCCGAACGCGAAGAAGTCGTCGTGGACTCCCACCGTCTCAAGGCCGAGCATCTCCGCCCAGATTCCGGCGAGCAGCTCCTCCGCCTCGTTGCGCGGCGCGGCGCCGTCGGTGACAGCCTGGCTCTCCGGCTCGGGCAGCGCGCGGCGGTCCACCTTGCCGTGCGGCGTGAGCGGCAGCGCGGAGAGGAAAGCCCACGCCGTGGGGATCATCGGTTCCGGAAGGCGTTGGCGCAGGAAAGCGGTCAGATCCTGTCTGTCTGCTCCTTCCCGCAATACCACCCACGCCGCCAAAATCGCCTCTCCACGCCCATCCGGCCGCGTCATCACCACCGCCTCGCGCACCTCCGGATGCGCCGCCAGGGCCGCCTCCACCTCGCCGGGCTCGACGCGCACGCCGCGCACCTTCACCTGCTGGTCGATCCGCCCGAGGAACTCGATCGTGCCGTCTGGAAGCTGCCGCGCCAGGTCGCCCGTGCGGTAGGCGCGTCCTTCGGGGGATGGAACGAACGCCGCGGCCGTCAGATCGGGCCGGCGCCAGTAGCCGCGCGCCACACCCGGCCCGCCCAGCAGGATCTCGCTTTCCTCGGAGAGGCGCAGCGAAACGCCCGGCAGCGGCCGGCCGATGACGTTGCCAGTGGGGAGCTGGAGCTGTCCATCGATCGTGAAGCTCGCGGCCACCAGGGTCGCCTCGGTCGGCCCGTAGAGCACCGTCACCCGCGCCGCTGGAAACACCGCGCGGAGATCAGCGAGGAGGGCCGGCGGCACCGCGTCGCCGCCGGTGAAGACGTGCCGCAGATTCGGCGCCACCTTCCGGCGCCGCACCTCGTCCACGATCTGCCGCATCACCGCCGGCACCGCGTGGAGATGGGTGAGGCCGGGCGTCGCGACCAGCCGCGGAATGTCCGGCACCGGTTGCAGATCCATCAGGACCGCCGTCCCGCCGGAGAGGATCGGCGCCAGCAGCTCGAAGAGGAAGATGTCGAACGAGAACGGCGCGAGCACCGGCATCCGGTCTCCCGGCCGGAAATCGAAGGCGCGGCGGAAGGCGTCGAACGTCTGCGCCAGGCTGCCGTGCTCCACCATCACGCCCTTCGGCCGGCCGGTCGTCCCCGAGGTATAGAGAAGGTAGGCGAGATGACTGGCGTCCGGGGCCTCCGGGCCACCGGCCCAATCCTCCGCGCCGCCCTCTTCCAGCCAGGCATCCAGAACCGGCCGCGTCACCACGAGCGGCGCCGCCTCGCCCGCGAAGGCGTCCTCCATCATCGCCTCCAGCCGCGCCGCCGGCTGACCGGGATCGAGCGGCACATACGCCGCGCCCGCCTGCCACACCCCCAGGATCGCCGCCACCAGATCCGGAGACCGCTCGACGCGGAGCCCCACCCGCGTCTCCGGCCCGGCGCCGAGCCGCCGCAGATGCCCGGCGAGGCACAGGGCGCGGTGCTGGAGCTCGGCGAACGTCCAGCTCCGCTCGTCCTGTCCAAAAGCGAGCGCGGCCGCCTCAGGCGTCCGCCGCGCCTGCTCGGCGAAGAGATGGAGTAGACCTGCCATGCGACGAATTTCCTAGACCGCCCCCATCGTTCCGATCATTCCAGCCACCCTCTGACCCGCCAGCCGCCGCAGCTCCGCCAGATGCTGCAAGCTGTCCATCACCGCCGGCACGGCCACTCCGAAATCGAGCAGACAGCACGCCTCGGTCACGCCGATCGAGCGGAGCTTGTCGACCATCGCGAGGCAGCTCTCCGGCGTGCCTAGGAGCGAGCCGGTCGCGAAGTAGCGCTCGAACTCCATCTCCAGCAGCTCTTCCAGGTCCTCCTTCGAGAAGCTGTCCTGGTCGAACGTGTCGTAGAGGCTGCGGGCCATGGACGTCAACAGCTCCGTGTGCGAGCGCAGATAGTCGCAGAACGGACCGCGCACCGTCTCCTTGACCACGGCGAGGTCCGTACCGACAAACGTATGGATCATCAGCGCCACCTCACCCGTCGCCGGATCGTGGCCGGCCTTGGCGCGGGCGTCGCGGTAGAGCTTGATCCGCTCGCCCAGCAGCTCCGGGGTGAGGCCGATCAGCGAGGTGAGCACGTTGGCGCCGATCCGCCCGGTGTCCTCGAAGGTCTGGGGGTTGTTGGCGCAGGTCACCCAGATCGGCATCTCGCGCTGTACCGGCTTGGGGAAGATCTCGACCTCGATCTCGTTCCCCGCGCCGCCCTTCACCGGCACGCGCTCGCCGCGCCAGAGGCGGCGGAGGATCTCGATGTTCTCGAACATCACCTCGCGCCGCTTCGTGTAGTTCTCCGGGAAGAAGGTGAAGTCGTTGGGGTGGAAGCCCGACGCGAACGCGAGTCCGGCGCGGCCGTGCGACAGGTTGTCGACGATCGACCAGTCCTCGGCCACCCGCACCGGATGGTGGATCGGCAGCACGATACTGCCGGCGCGGAGCTTCACCCGCTCGGTGATGGTCGCGAGGCCGGCGTTCAGCACCGACGGATTCGGATACAGGCCGCCGAAGCTGTGGAAGTGGCGCTCCGGAGTCCACACCGCAGTAAATCCGTTGCGGTCCGCAAACTTCGCCGCCTCCACGATCAAGCGGTATTTGTCCGCCGGAAACATGTCCTCATGCCCGGAGAAGAAAAACACGCTGAATAGCAGCCCCGTGTCCTGTCCCTGTCCGTCCGTGTTCGTGCGCTTTTCGTCCGTGTACTGTTCTTCCAAACGTTCGCTCACCACCGCCGGCGCCAGCGCCTGCACCTCCTCCAGAATGCGCGCCCGCGCCGTGAGCGCTTCGAGCCCCGGCTGCCGCGCGGCCACCAGCTTGGCGAGGCCGGCGATGGTCGGGCTTTCGAAGAAGGAACGCACCGAAAGCTTCACGCCGAAGACCGCCTGCACGCGCGAGATGCACTGCAGGGCGATCAGCGAATTGCCGTTCAACCGGAAGAAGTTGTCCTCGACGCCCAGGTTTTCGAGGCCGAGGAGCGTCTGCCACATGTCGGCCAGGATCTCCTCGATCTCGTTGCGCGGCGCGACCTGCGGGCCGTCGCCGTGATCGGTCTCGAAGTAGCGGCTCGCGACGTACGAGGCGCCGGGCACGGCCGCGGGCGGCGGCGGTGGGGCAGTGGCCTGTGGGGCAGTGGCCTGCGGAACCGAAGTCGCTCCCAGCTTCTCGAAGTCCACCCAATGGCGCTTGCGCTCGAACGGATAGGTCGGCAGCGGCACGCGGCGGCGGTGGCGGCCGTTGTGGAAGGCGTCCCACTTGACGTCGATGCCCGCGACCCAGAGGCCGCCCACCGCCTGGAGCAGCGCGTCCAGCTCGTCGCGCGTATCTTTCGGATGGGGGAGAGATGGATAGACGGCATGCTTCGGCGTGCGCGCCGGATGCTGGCGCGCGGCGCCGGAGAGCGCCTGCGCCGGACCGGCTTCGAGGAGCACGGCGCCGGGGCGGGCGAGCAGGGTGGCGAGGCCGTCGCCCAGGCGCACGGTCTGGCGGAGCTGGCGGAGCCAGTAGCCGGGATCGGTGGCCTCGGCCGGCGCCAGCCAGCGGCCGGTGACGTTCGAGACGGTCGGGATGCGCGGCGGCGAAAGCTTCACCGCCTTCAACTCCTCGCGGAACGGCTCCAGGACCGGATCCATCATGCCGGAATGGAACGCGTGCGAGGTGTGCAGGAAACGGCTCTCGATTCCCCGGCTCTCCAGGCTGCCCAGAAACATCTCGGCCTCTTCGCCGGGGCCGGAGACGACGCACATCTCCGGGCCGTGGACGGCGGCGAGCGAGAGATTGCCTGAAAGCAGGGGCGTCAGATCGGCCTCGGACATCGGCACGGCGATCATCTCGCCCTTGGGCAGCGCGCCCATCAGCCGGCCGCGGGCGGCGACCAGGCGGACCGCGTCGGGCAGCGAGAAGACGCCGGCCAGACAGGCCGCGGTGTACTCGCCGAGGCTGTTGCCGAGCAGCGCGCGCGGCTGCACGCCCCAGCTCTGCCACAGCCTGGCGAGCGCATACTCGACGGCGAAGAGCGCCGGCTGGGCGACCTCGGTGCGCTCCAGCCGGTCGGCGAGGCCGGGCCGTTCGCTTTCAGGCACAAGATCCGGATCCACAAACGGGCGGATGTCCGCGCAGCCGGCGGCGGTGAACAGATCGGCGCAGCGGTCGAGCTCGGCGCGGAAGACCGGCTCGCTGCGGTAGAGCCCGCGCGCCATGCCCGGGTGCTGCGCTCCCTGGCCGGGAAACATGAAGCAGACCTGCCGCTCCTCCCCTTCATAGACGCCGGTGACCAGACGCGTGGCATCGCGGCTGCGCAGCGCCGCCAGCGCGTCCGCGGTGCCCCGGCAGGCGAGAGCGCGCCGGTGCTCGAAGGCGCCGCGGCCGGACTGGAGGGTCCAGGCAATGTCTGAAAGATTCGAGAGGTCGGTGTTGTGATTCTCCGCCAGGAAATCGGCGAGGTTGGCGGTCGCGGTGTCCAGCGCGGTGCGGGTCTTCGCCGAGAGCACGAGGAGCTGCCACGGGCGGTCCGGATCGCTCGGCCGCGGCGCGGGCGCTTCTTCCAGTACCACATGCGCGTTGGTGCCGCCGAAGCCGAAGGAGCTGACTCCCGCCCGGCGCGGGGTGTTCTCCGGGCTGGCAGGCCAGGAGGCGAGATCGGTGTTGACGTAGAACGGGCTCGCGGCGAAGTCGATCTGCGGATTCGGCTTCTCGAAGTGGAGCGTCGGCGGGATCTCCGCGCGCTCGACCGCCAGCACAGCCTTGACCAGGCCCGCCATGCCGGCCGCGACTTCCAGATGGCCGAGGTTCGACTTGACCGAGCCCACGGCGCAGTAGCCGGTGCTGCTGGTCGAACGGCGGAACGCCTTGGTGAGCGCCGCGATCTCGATCGGATCGCCGAGCGCGGTGGCGGTGCCGTGCGCTTCGACGAAGCCGATCGAGTCGGCGTCGACTCCGGCGTTGGCGAGCGCCTCGGCGATCACCTCCGCCTGGCCGGTGACGCTGGGCGCGGTGAAGCCGGCCTTCGCCGCGCCGTCGTTGTTGACCGCCGAGCCCTTGATGACGGCATGGATCGTGTCCCCCGCGGCGAGCGCGTCCTCCAGCCGCTTCAGCACCACGACGCCGGCGCCGCAGCCGAACACGGCCCCCTGGGCGCGGGAGTCGAACGCCCGGCAGTGGCCGTCCGGCGAGAGGATGCCGCCTTCCTGATACACATAGCCGCTCTTCATCGGCAGGGTGAGCGACACGGCGCCCGCGAGCGCCATGTCGGTCTCGCCGGTGAGCAGTCCCTGGCAGGCGAGGTGGACGGCCACCAGCGACGTCGAGCAGGCGGTCTGCACGGTCAGCGCCGGACCGCGCAGGTTGAGCTTGTAGGCGATGCGCGGCGCCAGGGCGTCCTTGTCGTTGGCGATCGACAGCATGGTGGTGTCGATGCCGATCGCCTGGAGCTTGTCGCGCAGCGGGTTGAGCGCCAGGAGGTAGTGCGACAGGGTGACGCCCCCATAGACGCCGACCACTCCAATCGAGCCGCGGAGCGGATCGTAGCCGGCGTTTTCGAGCGCCTCCCAGGAGACCTCGAGGAACATCCGCTGCTGCGGGTCCGTCACCTCGGCCTCGCGCGGCGGGTAGCCGAAGAACGCGGCATCGAACTGATCGATCCCCTCGATCACGCCGTGCGCCCGCACATAGTCCGGCGCGTTGTAGACCGCGGCCGGCACACCCGACTCGCGCAGCTCGGCCTCGGTGAGAAGCGAGATCGACTCGACGCCGTTGCGCAGGTTCTGCCAGAGCTGCTCGGGTCCTCCGGCGCCCGGGAAGCGGCAGGCGAGGCCGATGATGGCAATGTCTGATGAACCTGATGAGCCTGCCGAGCCCGCCGCCGTGGGCGTGGAGTCCTGGGAGTCGTCGTCGTGCGTCATCAATGGGTCCTCTTGTACAAAGTCCTGCGCTCCCGCCGCTGCTCGCCCCGGCTGGAGCGCTGCGCGAAGGGATCCTCGTCCATCCCGCTGTCGGAAACAGGGTCGCCGCCGCCGGGCATTCCGCCGTCCGCCGTCACGAATCGTGCGGCGGCGGCTACTGTGGAGTGCTCATATAGGTTAAGGGTGCGTCCAGTGAGTGAAAAGCGCTTCTGCACCGCGTAGACCACCTGAAGGCCGATCAGCGAGTCGCCCCCCAGCTCCAGGAAGTTGTCGTGCACGCCGACCCGGTCGATCCCCAGCGCCGTCTGCCAGATCTCCGCGATCGCCTGCTCCGCCTCGGAGCGTGGCGCCGCGTAAGAAGTCATGATCTGCGGCCGGCCGTGCAGGGCGGTGGAGACCGGAGCGGCCGCTGGAGGATCAGGCACGGCCGCCACGGGCTCCGGGCTCGCCGCCGCCGCGGTTCCTCGGGAGACGGAGATCTGGTTGAGGCCGTCCGCCAGGGCGCGCTCGACGGCGATGAGGAGATCGGCGGCGGTGGCGCCTTCGGCAGCAAGGACCGCGGCGGAATTTTCATCCGTCTGTGCGGCGAGAGGGGGGAGGGCGGCTGCGTCTCGGGTGAGGAGGACGCGGAGCGGCGGGCCCTCACCCCCGGCCCCTCTCCCGGCTCCCCCCTCCCTTTCCCCGGGAGAGGGGAGACAAGCGACGAGCAGCGCGTTCTCCGCCTTTTCTCGCGGCCAGGCTTGTGCGTCGGTAAATCCTGAATTGGCGAGCACCTCACGCCAGATCTCCGCGGAGAGGAGCGGTGACTCGGTGCGGAGAGGCGCGTCCGCGAAGCTCCACCAGCCGTCGGTGAGCCCCCATACCAGGTCTGCCCAGCGGTGGCGGCGCACCGTCTCGATGAGACCCAGCAGGCCGCCGGGAGCCAGCAGCGCGCGCAGATGGCCGAGGGTTTCCACGATGCAAGGCGTGGCGTGCACGACGTTGACGCCCAGCACGGCGTCGAACGAGCCGAGCGGGAAGCCCTGCGCCGCCGGACCGCGGGTGATGTCGAGCACGCGGAAAGTCATGCCTTGCTGACCCAGTGCCGCTGCCCGCTCTTCCGCCGCGAGCACGAACGACCGGCCGACATCGGTGAACCAGTACTCAACGCTGCCCGCGGATGCCGCCCCAGGGTTGAAACCCTGGGCTAGGCGCGTTGGCCCCTCCGGGGCCGGAAAGAGCATCGGCACCAGCTCCCAAGTCAGAGTCCCCTGACCGGCTCCCACTTCCAGGATGCGCAAAGGCTCTCGTCCGTTCTGTCCTTGAGGTCCTTGCAGTCCTTTGGGTCCTTTTCTTCCTTCCACCGCCGAGAGCATCAGCTCTCGCAGCAACACCGGAGCCGCGTCCTGCACCCCTTCGCTCGCGGCAGCCTCGATCGCCCGCGCGAGCACTTCCGAGCTGCCGCCGGGGTAGAGCACTGAAAGCCCCGGAACCTCTCCGGCGAGCACCGCGGCCAGTTGGCTGCCGCACTGGTCGAGCAGCTCGAACAGGCCGCGCAGCTCCGGCGCCTCGGCTTCGCTGGAGCGGCGCAGCTCCTCTGGCGCCGGGATCTCCGCCAGCTCGCGAAGAAACTGAATCCCGTCACTCCGGATCTCCACGACGCCGTCGTCGCGTAGCATGCGCAGGAGCGATTGCAGCAGCCGCTCCTGGCCCGCGGCGAGAGAGAGGCGGCTGCGGAGATCGTCGAGAGCGACGGTGCCGCGGGCCGGAGCGATGCCCCGGCTGCGGAAGGCCGCGGCGACGTAGGCGGTGCAGAGGGTGCCGGTGGCCGCGTCGATGCGATCCGCGCCAGGCGTGCCTTCCGCCCAAGCCGCCCCCTCCCCCGTCCCCTCCCCCGCGCGTCCCCCGCCCGGCCGCCCCGAGCGGGAGAGGGGCGCCGCCGCCCGAAGAGAGATTTTCTCCAGCGTCGCGCCGAGATCCTGCCATGGCGATTCCACAGCGCCTTCGACGATCACCCTCGCGCCACGCTCGGCCAGCAGATCCGCGAGCGCGCGGCCGGTCTCCGTCGAGTCTCCGAGGATCCGCCAGGTGCCCTCGGTCTTCCGGACGGCGCTCGCGGCCGGCAGCTCGTCCCAGAGTTCCACCCAGCGCCGCCGGTCTCTCCAGGCCACGATCTCCCCGGCATCGGATGCACCCAGCTCGGCCAGGATCAGATCAATCAGCCGCCGCATCGCCCGCCCTTCGAGCGGCGTGCCGGGCGGCAGCGGCTCGACGTCGATCAGCCGGCAGGGGATGCCCGCGGCGGCCAGGCCGCGGCAAGCGCCGAGAAGCGCCGCCTTGGTGGAATCGGCCGGCGTTGAGCCGGTGGGATCGACGGTGCCGGTGGCGACCACGTGGAGCCGAACAGCGGAGAGAAAAGCGGGGCGCCTTTTGATCGCCGCCGCCAGCTCCTCGAATCCGCCGCCGCTCCCGAGCCCGCCGAGATGCACGATCCGCAACGGTTTGCCCAGGGCGAGCACATCGTCGAGCAGCGCGTCGTAGTCGGCGGGATTGCGTGGATCGATCGCGTAGGAGCTTGCCGAGATGCTGGAAAAACCCAGACCGGGCACCACCGCGACCGGCTCCACACGCTCCGTCTGCAACCGCTGGAGGAGCTGCGAGCCGGCGCCGCCGGTGTCCGGCCCCAGGTCCGGAAACACCAGCCAGACCGCCTGCTCCGCGGCGAGCGGCCGGCGCGCCACGGACGCCAACGACTGGTGCCACAGCGGCGTCCGGAGCCGCAGTCCCGCAGTCTCCTCGGCCGCTCGCTGGGATTCAATACGAGGCTCAATCCAAAATCGTTGCCGTTCGAATGGATACGCCGGCAGCGGAACCTTCCTGCCACCGGTCCGCAGCCCCTTCCACTCGATCTCCACCCCCGCCAGCCAGAGCCGCCCCAGAGCGCCGAGCACCGCCTCGTGCGGCGGCGTGGAATCGTCGCGGGCGGGCAGCGAGGCGATGGACGGTACAAGTCCCGGCCGGGCGGAAGGGCCGAAGGCCCGGGCTTCCTCAGCCCAGGGCAACGCCCTGGGTTGGGAGGGCGGCGGCGCCCCTTCTCCCGGCGGTTGGGCCGGTGACGCCCCGACGGGACGAGGGGCCTGGTTCCGCCGCGCCAGCGACGTCAACGTCTGCCCAGGTCCCACCTCCAACAGCACCCATCCCTCCTCACCGCGCAGCGTCTGAACCCCGTCCGCGAAACGCACCGTCCGGCGCAGATGCTCCCCCCAATACGCCGGATCCGTGGCCTGTTCGCTGGTCACCCACGTGCCGGTCAAGTTCGAGAGATAGGGGGTCTGTGGCGGCGATGGATTCGCCCGGCGAACCTCCTCCTCGAACGCGCCGCGGATCGCTTCGACGGCACGCGTATGGAACGCCCGCTCGACCGGCAAGGACCGCGTCTCGACGCCGCGCTCCGCGAGACGCTGGCGCAACCGCTCGATCGCTTCCGGCGGACCGGCGGCGACCGTGCGGTCCGGCGCGTTGACCGCGGCGATCTCCGTCTCCGGCTCCAGGAAAGGTGTGAGATCCGCCTCCGCGAGCGAGACGCTGAGCATCGCTCCCGGCGGCAGCGACTGCATCAGCCGGCCGCGGACAGTGACCAGTCGCAGCGCCGCGTCGAGCGAAAAGACGCCCGCCAGGCAGGCGGCCACGTACTCGCCCAGGCTGTGGCCGAGGAGTGCCGCCGGCTGCACGCCCCACGATTGCCAGAGCTTGGCCAGGGAGTACTCCACCGCGAAAAGGAGCGGCTGCGTCAGCGCGGTCTCGTTCATCCGCTCCGAATCACCATTCAAATCGATCCCGAGCGGGGCCAACACCTCGCGGCACGTATCCCAGGCTTTGCGGAACGCCGGCTCGGCGGCATAGAGCCCGGCCGCCATGCCGGCGTGCTGCGCTCCCTGGCCCGGCAAGAGGAACGCGACCCGCACGTCTCCTGCGGGCCGTTGCGCGGTGAGCCATCGCTCCGGGCTGGCGAGAGCCTCCAGAGCGTCAGCGCGATCTCTGACCACCACCGCCCGGCGGAATTCCATCTGCTTGCGGCCCAGCCGGAGCGTATGCCCGGCGTCGCGCAGAGAAATCTCGGGATGACTCTCCAGATGCCGAGCGAGGCGCGCGGTCGCGGCGTCCAGGGCGGTCGCCGTCCGCGCCGAGAGGATCAGCAACTCAGGACGATCTCCAATCTCTGGCCTCGGCTCCGGCTCCGGTGCTTCCTGCAGCACCACATGCGCGTTCGTGCCGCCGATGCCGAACGAGCTGACGCCGGCCCGGCGGGGGAGCGCGGCCGTCTCCCAGGCGAGCGGCTCGGCGTTGACGTAGAACGGGCTGTCCTCCAGGCCGGTGTCCGGATGCGGCTGGCGGAAGTGCAGGGTCGGCGGGATCTGCCGGTGCTCCAGGGCGAGCACGGTCTTGATCAGTCCGGCCACGCCGGCCGCGGCATCCAGATGCCCGAGGTTCGACTTGATCGATCCCAAGGCGCAACTGTGTCTCTCCGCCGTACTGAACGCCCGGCGGAGCGCGGTGACCTCGATGGGATCGCCGCGCGGCGTCGCGGTGCCGTGTGCTTCGATGAAGCTGATGTCCTCCGGCCGCACGCCCGCCACGCCGAGCGCGGTCGCCACCACCTCGGCCTGGCCGGCGACGCCCGGCGCGGTGAAGCCCACCTTCGCCGCGCCGTCGTTGTTGAGCGCGGCGCCGAGGATCACGGCGCGGATGCAGTCGCCGTCGGCGAGCGCTTCCTCCAGCCGCTTGAGCACCACGGCCCCGGCGCCGTGCCCGGGCACCGTGCCGGCGGCCGCGGCGTCGAACGGCCGACAGTGTCCGTCCGGCGACAGGATGCCGTTCTCCTGGAAGAGATATCCGGCGCGCTGCGGCTCGCGAATGGCGACGCCGCCGGCGAGGGCGAGATCGCATTGATAGTTGAGCAGGCTCTGGCAGGCGAGCACCACCGCCACCAGCGAGCTGGAGCAGCCGGTCTGCACGTCGAGGCTCGGCCCTTTGAGATCGAGCTTGTACGACAGCCGCGTGGTGAGGAAGTCCTTGTCACTCGCGATCGCCACCTGCGGATTGGCGATCGACTCGCCGCCGGGCAGCAGATTATTGAGCAGATAGGTGTTGAGCCCCGCGCCGGCGAAGACGCCGATCGCTCCGGCGAACCGTGCCGGATCGCAGCCGGCGTCCTCCAGCGCCTCCCAGGCGGTCTCCAGGAAGACGCGGTGCTGCGGATCGAGCAGCTCCGCCTCGCGCGGTGTGATCTGGAAGAACGCGGCGTCGAACAGGTCGGCGCCGTCGAGCACCCCGGCGGCGGCGACCCAGAGCGGATCATTGATTTGGGAGATATCGGAGGGATGGGCGCCTGCCGCGGCGCGCATCTCCTCCGGGGTGAGCCGGCGGATCGACTCGATACCGGCGATCAGATTCCGCCACAGCTCCTCGACATCGCGCGCCGCGGGAAACCGGCCGGCCAGGCCGACCACGGCCACGGCCGGGAGGTCGAGCCCGCCGCTCGTCATTCTTCCTTCAGAGCGCGCGCCGGAGCGATCCGGGCGGCGCGGCGGGCCGGCAGCCAGGAGGCGAACAGGCCGACCGCGGTCACCAGCACCGGCGCCGCCACGAACAGCGACGGTTCATGGATGCTCACCTCGAACAGCCAGCTTTGCAGCACCTTGGTGGCGAGAAACGCCGCGATCAGGCCGATGGCGATGCCCGACACCACCCACTTGAGCCCCTGCCCCACGACGAGCGACAGCACCTGCCCCGGCCGCGCGCCCAGCGCCATGCGCACGCTGATCTCCTGCGTCCGCGTCGTCACGGTGTGCGCGAGCACGCCGTAGAGGCCGAGCAGGCAGAGCGCCAACGCCACGAGGGAGAAGCCGGTGAGCAGGCCCACCACCAGGCGGCGCGGCGCGAGGGTCGTCGAGATGACGTCTTCCATCGACTGCAGGTTGCCCACCGGCTGCTCGCTGTCGAGCGCGAGCACCGCATGGCGCACCGCCGAGGTCACGGTCTCCGGCGGCAGGGAGGTGCGCACCAGGAGCTGCATGAACGGCGCCGGCCGCGAGATCTGCCGGCTGGAGATGTAGAACTGGGGGGTCGTCTTGTTTTCGAGCGCGAGTTGCTGGATGTCCTTGACCACGCCGATGACTTCGAGCGTCCTCTCACGGTTGACGATCCGCTGGCCGACAGGGTTCTGGCCCGGGAAGTACTGGTGCGCCAGCGACTCGTTGATCACCGCGGTGGGTGGTGAGTCCGGCGCGGCGTCGGCCGGGAATTCGCGGCCGCCCGAGAGCGTGGCACCGAGGGTGCGGAAGAAGTCGGGGCTCACCACCATCCGGTAGGCGAGCGGCTCGTCCTGTTTCGAGGCGGGAGGTTTGCCGTCGACGTGGAACGGTGTGCGCGCCGAGCCCAGGATCGGCAGGAAGTCGGAAACCGCCACCGACTTGACGCCCGGCAGGGTGCGCACGCTGTCGAGCAGTTGGGTGAAGAACAGCCGCTGCCGCTCCGCGTCCGGATACTTCGTCCCTGGCAGCGAGATCTGCATCGCCATCAATTTCTGCGGATCGAAGCCCACGTCCACCGACAGCAGCCGGGTGAAGCTGGTGACGAGAAGACCGGCGCCGATGAGGAGCGTCAGCGCGAGCGCCACCTCGGCGATGACGAGCATCCCCTGCGCCGGATTGCGCCGCTTCGATCCCGGCTTCTGCAGGCTGCCGCGGAGCTGCGCGCTCGCCTCGGTGCGCAGCGTCTGGAACGCGGGCGCCAGCGAGAACAGCACGCCGGTCAGGAGCGACACGAAAGCCGCGAAGATGAAGGCGTGCGAGTTGAGCCCCACCTGGTCCAGGCGCGGCAGGTCCGCCGCCTGCATGGAGACCAGGAGGCGCAATCCGTAATATGCCAGCACCAGCCCGAGCGCGCCGCCGAGGATCGAAAGGAGCACGCCCTCCACGATCATCTGCCGCACGATCTGCTCCCGGCTCGCGCCGACCGCGATGCGGATCGCGAGCTCACGATGCCGCGCCAGGCCCTGCACCAGCAGCAGGCTCGCCATGTCGGCGCAGGCGATCACCAGCACCAGACCGACCGCGCCGAGGAGCAGGAGGAGGTTCTTGCGCGCGTCGCCGACCAGCTCGTCGTTGAGCGGCACCATCTTGAGGTTGAAGTGCGCGTCCGTGTAGTCCGGATAGGTCTTGTTGTAGGTCTGGCTGATCTGCCCCATCTCGGCGCGCGCCTGCTCCACGGTGACGCCGGGCTTGAGCCGCGCCGCCGCCTCCAGATAGCTCGCCCCCTTGTCGATCATCGCCTCGGGCAGCAGGGCGAACTCCTGCGCCCGCGGCAGCCAGACCTCCGCGGTCTTGAACGGGAACTTCAGCACGTCGGGCATCACACCGATGACCTCGAACGGCCGGCCTTCGAAGTGCAGGATCTTGCCCACCACATGCGGATCGCCGGCGAAGCGGCGCTTCCAGTATCCCTGGCTGATCAGCAGTACATCCGCCCCGCCCTTCGCATCCTCGGCGGCGGAGAAGCGGCGGCCCACGACCGGATCGACGCCCCAGACGTCGAAGAACTCCTTGCTGATCCGCGCCCCCTCCAGGCTCTCCGGGCTGCCGGCCTCGGTCAGGTTGAAGGTGTCCCTGTAATACACCGTGATCGCGGCGATCTTCTGGCTCCGGTCGCGTAACGCCTGGAACTTGGAATGCGACACCTCGACCTGGTCGATCCCCTGGTCCGGCGCCGTGGCCCAGATCTTCACCATCCGGTCCGGCTCGCGGTAGGGGAGAGGGCGCAGGGCGACCTCGTCCAACAGGCTGAAGATCGCCGTATTGGCGCCGATCCCCAGCCCAAGGATCAGAAGGGCCGTCAACGTAAAGCCCGGTCTCTGCTGCAAGCGGCGCCAGCCATAGGAGAGCTCTTTGCCCAGCATGGAGATAACAGCTCCTCTGCCCTCAACGGGTCAGTGAAATAAGGAGAGGATGATACAGCATCTGAGGGTGGGGGGAAGGGGAGGGCCGGCTATTTCGTGTCGGGAGGCTCGGAGCCGTCCGGGAGGCGACGCGGGGTGCCGACGGTTTGCGCTAGTTGCTCCTGCGTGACCTTGGCTCTTGTCAGATCGGCTCCTGCCAAGTCGGCACCGGTCAGATCGGCGTCGGCCAGATCGGCGTCGGCCAGATCGGCTCCGGTTAGGTCTGCTCCAGTCAGGTCGGCGCCGGTCAGGGCAGCACCGGTCAGGTCAGCTCCAGTCAGGTTCGCGCCAGATAAAACCGCTCCGGCCAGTGTGGCGAGGAGCATGCCCGCTCCGGAAAGATTGGCCTGATCAAGAAATGCACCTGTTAATTCGGTGCAACATAATTGTGCATTGGCCAGGTTGGCTTGGGCTAATTCGGCTCTGTCTAGCTCGGCATCGGTTAAGTCGGAGCCAGAAAAATCTGCTCGAGCTAGAAAAATATTTACGATGTCCGACTTTCGAAGCGACAGTCTGGTCATAAGGAGGGGTGTTTGCCATGCATGCCCCCTCACGGCGTACCAACTACGAAAAAATCTTCCAAGAGTGTGCCGGTCACGATCAAAAATTGCCTCGGCTTCCGGGTCTTTTTTGAGGCCACGGTAGAGGCCAAAGGTAGCCAGCATACACTGATCCCAATAGTTGAAGAGCAGGCGGAAAGTGTTCAGCCCGGGCGGGATCTCCTGACCTTCAGGCACGCCGACCTTGTCATCCTCCCAACTTCTCGCCGGAGGCTCTTCTGCATCAACTCGGACGTGTTCGTACAAGCCCTCGATTAACCGCGGCGCTAGGGCAATTTCCGCATCCGGCACTCCAAAGGAGCCAAGTCGCCTTGCGACCGTCTCCGCCTCCTCAATTGCTAGTCGTCCAAGCTCCTCGTATGTCTCATTAAGAAGGAGGCGCTCCTCTTCCTTCAAGGGAAATTGAGCTAAGGCATTGATTGCCTGATCGCGAGACCGGGCAAGAGGATGGGAGGGCCTCCTTTCATCACGCAGAGCGTCGAGCTGCGCGCGCACGCACCACTCCACTAGGAGGTACTGCCGAAAGCCCTCGGGCTGGAACTCGAACTCGTTGCCCGCCTGGTCCCCGGGTTCAAAGAAGTGGAGCACAAAAGCTGTCCGGACATCCTGAAAATTAAGATCTTGCAGGAAGGATGGAGGGATTTGTTCCCGGACGATCCGTACCGGGCACTTTGGAGCATGGCGAGGCCAAGAAGAGAGATAGGCCATCTCTTGAAGGAGCATCCTATAGTCGCGCTCGGGATAGCTAAACGGGAAATCCTCGCGGCTCGTCCGCAGTTTGCCGCGAATCGTCTCATCCACAAAGATCCGGAAGACTTCGGTGCGGGTGAGGGAGTCCTGCTTATATTGAGCGACAGGCTCTACATACTTCGCAAGCATGTAGAGAAGCAGAGGGTTGCTGGCGACCTCTCTGCCGCCAAGGTCGCGTAATGGCTTGCCAGTGATGGCTTGACTCTTAGTTTGCGCACGCCATTTCAGGAGCCATGCTTCAATCTCTGTGTCATCAAAGCTCTGAACCTGGATCGCTACTGCCTCACGGTTTTTCCACGCAGACCGGAGACCTGAAGTGATCACCGTGGAGCGCATGGCGACGATGACCGAGCAGCCCTTCTGAACCAGTTTAGCCAGCCGTTCGAAGCACTGAATGACATAACCTTCCTGATGGCTGCTCATCTCGTCAAAGCCATCCACCAGGTAGATGATGTCGCGCTGATCTGCCAAATCCTGGAAAGGGAGCCCGTAGTCCGCGTTGAGCTGCTCGGTGGTTGCTTTCACGAGGTCGGTCTGCTCGTAGATATCCCTCCATCGGACGTAGACGGGAGGGTGCCGCCGGTCGCTTCGATACTGCTCGGCCAACCGGGAGGCAAGGAGACGCATCAAGCACGATTTGCCGACGCCCATGTCTCCTTCGAGGACAAAGAGGCGAGGATGGCTCGCGCGTATGGCGTCGAAGAGAATCTGATCGCCGCCTTTTTGATCCTCTACCTTAGACCATTTGATCTCAGCTCTCGCTTCTTTGAGATCGACCACTTTGACTCTGGCCGGGATATACACCGCGTCCTGGGGAAGCTCCCCGAACAGGCGGTAGCGGCGGAGCGTGGTCAACTCCTGGGCGAGTAGATCCAGGGCATCCCGGGTGGCCCGAGGTTGGGCTTCGTCGATGGCGACACGAATGGCCGAGTCGGTGAGGAGAGAATCGACTTCGCGCGTCAGCGCCTCGTGGAGCCGGCCCCGGATGTCATCGGCGTTGCGCTGCACGAGGTCCGGCGCGTAGTTGCCTTCCTCCGTCATCATCTCCGCCGCCCAGACCCGGCCGAGGTCGGCGAGCTCGCCGACGATGGGCCAGGAGCGGCCGGGCTTCCTGCCGCTGCTTCCGAAGATGGAGAGCCAGGTAAACTGGCCGGAGAGCTTCTCGGTGGCCACCTCGGGGAGCCGGGTCCTGATGTAGGTCTTCCAGACCTTCTCGCCGACCAGATCGGGGCGGTCTTTGAGCTCACGGTCGAAGGCGGTGAGGAATGTCCGGTGGAGCCGCGCCGCGATGCGCTGCTCAGGCGTCGGATCGGGGATCGCACGGGAGCCGAGCTTGAAGAGGGCGCCCGTGAGACCGCCGACCTCGGTGAGCTCTCCGAGGCTGTCCTTCAGGAGACCGCTCTCGACCACGAGATCGGCGGCCCCCTTGGTCGCCTTGGCGGAGTCGGTGATCCAGTCGGAGAGGTTCTGGAGGGCGGGCTTGATCGACATGGCTGGCGTCCTCGGCTCCTGTTCTTGGTTGCTGGGCAATCATACAATCGCCCGGTCGAGCGGCCCAACGGGCCGCGTTCCCTGAGGGTCGGCCACGAAATAACCTGGTCAGAATCTCGAACAGGCCCTCTGCCGAGCGAAGCGGCCCAGGGGAAGCTGAGGATCCCCCGGGGGAAGTTGAGAATCCCCCAGGGGGAGTTGAGGAACCCCTGGAGGAAGTTGACGATCCCCCGGGGGGACTTGAGGAACCCCCAGGGGAAGTTGAGAATCCCCCGGGGGAAGTTGACGATCCCCCAGGGGAAGTCGAGGATCCCCCAGGGGAAGTTCAGGATCGCCCGTGGGGAGTTCAGGATCGCCCAGGGGAAGTTGAGGATCCCCCAGGGGGAGTTGAGGATCCCCCCGCCGGGGTAGCCCAACGGGCTGGTTCCGGGCGCCGGAACTCTCTATGATCCCGCGCAGGAGGGAACCATGAGAAAAGCGTTTCGCCTCGTCCTGTTGTGCGTTGTCGTCGCCCTGGCCGTCCTGGCCGCGGCTCCCCAGCCCGTGCTCGCGGTGTTGCACTGCGAGAGCTTTCAGGGTGGTCTCTGCCATGACGGAAGACCGCCATTGAGCTGCGTCTGGGCTCAGGGTTGGGCCGGAACCTGTTCGTGTCCTGCCGGCACGTGGACCTGTCTGTAACCTGAGCAACCAGCCCACCCCCGCCATACCAGATCAAAGACACCATCTCCGAGCTGCGGCCTCCACCCAGAGCGGCCACGCGGGGTGCCTGACGGCATCCCGCGGACCGCCCCTACAGCGCACCCTACGAGACGCCTTTCGCTGGGAGGCGTATAGAACCGTGTTTTCAGAGCAGCGCTGGCTTCCAGCCGGCCGGGTCGGCAGAGCCGACCGGGCTTCCAAGGCGGGCGGCTTGTCCACAGCCGGCCGCTACGGCTTCCCGGAGTCTTCGAGAACCAGCTCGAAGGCGTCGCGGATGTTCTCTTCCAGCTCTATCAGAGTCTCTCCCTGGCTGAAGACTCCGGGAACTTCCCGGAGCTGTCCCACGTACCAGCCTTCGTCCAGCCAGTACTCCAAGGTCAATGTTCTGCGCATGGGTGTTGTGCCTCCCCAGACAGATTCTAGGGCAATCCCTTTCACTCCTCCCGCAACACCTCCACCGGATCGACCTCCAGCACACGGCGGGCGGGGAGGTAGCAGGCGATGAAGGCGGCGTCGAAGACCAGGACGGCGATGCCGGCGAAGCTGGCCGGGTCGGTCGGGCTCACTTGATAGAGGTAGGGAGCGAGCAGGCGGCCGAGGAGCAGGGCGCCGGCGAGGCCGAGCGCGAGGCCCACCAGGGTCAGGGCGAGACCGCGGCCGACGATCTGACGCATCACCTGCCGGCGCGTCGCTCCCAGCGCCAGGCGGACGCCGATGGCACGCAGTTGCCGGCTCACCGTCGAGGCCAGCACGCCGTAGACGCCGAGGAGAGCGAGGACGAGGGCGGCGGCGGCGCAGAGCAGGGCGAGGAGCGCGCGCCGGCTGTCGCTGAACAGGATGAAGGCGCGGAGCTGGCCCAGGGTCATGGCGTCGAAGACGGGCAGTTGCGGATCCGCCGCCTGGATCCGCCGCGTGGCTTCCGGGAAGAGCCGTCCGGCGTCCAGCCCGGTGGCGAAGAGGAAGCCCACCTGCCCGGGCTCTCCCGCCGCGAGTGGCACGTAGAGAGCCGGAGCGGTGACCGCGTTCAGCAGCCCGTGCCGGATGTCAGCCGCCACGCCGACGATGGTGAAGGAGGCCGGCGCACCGCCGCAGCGGAGCAGCACGTGCCGTCCGACGGTCGGCCCGCGCGGCCACAGGACGTGGGCCAGCGACTCGCTCACCACCGCCTCGCCGCGGCCGTCCGCGACTGCATCGGTGAGATCGCGCCCCGCGACGAGGGGCGTGCTGAGGACAGCGAAGTAGCCGGGGCTCACGGCATGGACCGGCACCCGGAGATCCGGTCCGGGCCGTGCATTCGGGTCATGCGGGGCGGCGGTGGTGAGGAAGCCTTCGCGGGCGTGGAAATAGTGGGGGAGATCGTCCGACGCGGCGTCGGCCTGCACGCCGTGGATGGCGCGCAGCCGGGTGAGGACGTCTTCGATCCAGCGGGCGCGCGCCGCGCCGTCCGCGTAGCGCGAGGCGGGGAGCCGGACCCACAGGGTCTTCAGATCGGCGGTGTGGACGCCTCCCGGCTCGCCGCGCAAGGCGAGCAGGCTGCGCACGGTCAGCGAGGCGCCGGTCAGCAGCACCACCGCGGCGGCGACCTCGCACACCAGGAACGTGGCGCGGAGGCGTTGCAGCCGGCGGCTGCCGCCCGCGTCCGCCGTCTCCTTGAGCACAGGCGACAGGTCCCTGCGCCGCGCCTCGCGCCAGACGGCAGGGAGCCCCAGCAGGAGGGCGAAGGCCGCCGTCGCCGCCAGGGAGAAGAGAAACACCGGGGGGCCGAAGGTAAAACGGATCCAGACCGGAAAGCCGCTCTGCGCTTCGAGCACGCCGAGGCGGGTGAGGAGGGAGGCAGCGAAAGCGATGCCGGGCACGCCGCCGGCCGCGGCGAGCAGAAAGCTTTCAGTGAAGATCTGGCGGGCGAGACGCCCCGGTCCGGCGCCGAACGCGGCACGCACCGCAAGCTCCTGCCGGCGCGCCGTCATGCGGACCAGGAGGAAGTGGGTGAGGTTGGCGCAGGCGATGAGAAAGATGAAGGCCGCGGCACCCCCGAGGTAGCGCAGGGCGAGCCGGGTCTCGGGGCTGAGCACGCTGGCGCGCAGGAGCTGCAGGGTGGCGCTCCGGCCTGCCGTCCGCACCTCGGCCTGCGCGGCTGCGAGCGAGACGCCGGAGCGCAGGCGGACCGCCATGCTCAAGTCGCGAGTCGCGCGCGGCGAGCTCGCATCCAGCCGGCCGGCGAAGGGCACCCAGATCTCCTGAAAGCGCGGAAAGCTGAAGCCCGGCGGCATCACACCGATCACCCGGGTGGGCGTTTCGTCGATCTGGATCGTCTTCCCGACAATGCCGGGATCGCCGCCGAAGCGCCGCCGCCACAGCCAGTCCCCGAGCACGGCGACCGGCGCCGCCGCCGTCCGGTCGTCGTCTGGCCGCAGCGTCCGGCCGAGCTGGGGCGCGGTGCCGAGCACCCGGAAGAAATCGGCCGACACCTCCGTCCCCGCCGCCTGCTCCGGCTTCCCCTGAACCAGCAACGTCAGCGATGCCTCCCGATACGCGGTCTGCGCGGCAAAGCTGCGGCACCGCGCTCCCAGAGCGAAAAACTCCGCGGCGGAGACCTGGCTCGGCCGTGCCGGATCCTCGTCGGGGCGCTCCATCGACGCTCTCTCCATCGAAACCGTCGCGAGACGGTCCGCCCGCGGGAAGGGGAAGGGCTTCCAGAGCAGCGTGTCGGCGACGCCGAACGCCAGCGTGGCGATGCCGATGCCGAGCGCCGCGGAGACCACGGTGACCAGCGTGAATCCGGGGCTGCGGCCCACGGCACGCAACGCGGAGCGCAGATCGTGACGCCAGATGTTCATCGCCGCCGGCAGCTTACTACTCCTCTCGCGGCACCTCTACCGGATGGGCTTCGAGCACGCGCCTCAGCCTACCCGGCGGCGCGCCGATCCCGCGCCGAAGAGTGGTGCTCCGCGCTGTTCAGCAATGCTTCAATCAGGTCGATTTCAGCACCGCGGAGATGACGGCTCGTCCTCTGGCTGGTGGCTGCGACGCATGGCCGGGCCGAGGTCTCCGCAGACAACTCTGGAGGATACAACCATGCATCCATTCCGCAGGCCGCGGGCTTGGCTCGCGTTGGCCCTCGCCCTCTTCTGCGCCGCCGCCGTCGGCGCGCAGGTCCGCCTCGATCCGCTCAGCCAGCCCAAGTTCGTCAATCCTCTCCCCAATCCTCTCGACAACGTCCTTGTCCCCGACACCGCCACCTATCCGGGCTACCAGTACTACAAGATTTCGATGACCCAGTTCCAACAGTACCTCGGCGTCGTCGATGGGGCCACTCTGACGCCTCTCCCGACCACCGTCTGGGGTTACAACGGAACGTTTCCCGGCCCGACGTTCGAAGCGTTTTCCGGACTGCCCGTCAAAGTCCGCTACGCGAACAACCTGACCGACCGGGTGGGCAACCCCCTGCCGCATCTGCTGCCGCTCGACACCACCCTGCACTGCGGCCCGGACCAGTTCGGCAATCCTACCTTCTGCCGTCCGTTCGTCCGCACCGTGGCCCACCTCCACGGCGGCCATGTGGCGGATGACAGCGACGGCAATCCGGAAGCCTGGTTTTCGGCCAACTATGCGGAGAAGGGACCACGCTGGAGCCGCAAGATCTATGACTATCCGAACGATCAGGAAGCCTCGACCCTCTGGTATCACGACCACGCGATGGGCGTCACCCGCCTGAACGTCTACGCCGGGCTCGCCGGTTTCTATCTCCTGCGGGATCCGTTGGAACGGAGTCTCCAGGACCTGCGATATCTGCCCAAATATCCGTATGAGATCCCGATGGTCATCCAGGACCGCGCCTTCTACACCGACGGCTCCCTGGCCTACCCCAAAGATCCGTGGCTCGACGGAAACGGCAATCCGGCCTCGCTCGATCCCATCACCCACCAGCCGGTGCCCTCGATCCAGCCGGAGTTTTTCGGTGATTTCATCCTGGTCAACGGCCTGACCTGGCCGGTGCTCGACGTCGAGCCGCGCATCTACCGCTTCCGCATCCTCAACGGCTCAGGGTCGCGCTTCTACGACCTCAAGCTCCCCATGCTCTCTGGCCTCTCCAAACCGATCATGTATCAGATCGGCTCGGACGGCGGCTTCCTCAATGCGCCGGCCGTGATCAGCCATCTGCTCCTCGCTCCCGGGGAGAGAGCCGACCTGCTGGTCGATTTCTCGCAGTCCCCGGGCGTGTCTCTCTACTTCACCAACAGCGCCCAGACGCCCTACCCGTCCGGCGACGTGCCCAACCCGGCCACCACCGGCAAGGTCATGATGATCCGGGTGGTCAAACCGCTCCAGCCGACGCCCGATACGACGATTCCGTCCACGCTGCGCTTCGCGCCGATCCCAGCCCTCGTTCCGACCCCGAACGTTCCCGAGCGCGAGCTTCTGCTCGCCGAAACGACGGACGGGATCGGCCGCATCTTGCCGCTCCTGGGCACCAATCAGCTCGGCCCGAGGATGTGGAACGATCCGATCACCGAGACGCCCAAGCTCGGCACGACGGAACGCTGGATGGTCATCAACTCCACCGTGGACACGCACCCTGTCCACCTGCATCTGGTGCAGTTCCAGGTGGTCAACCGCGAGGCGTTCGACGCCGCCACCTACATTCCCGGCCAGCCCAGCACGCTGCATCTCTCCGGAATCCGCGAAACTCCGGCTGCCAACGAAAAGGGTTGGAAAGACACGGTCAAGGCGCCGCCCGGATATGTGACCCGCATCATCGCCAAGTTCGATCTCGCGGGCCTCTACGTCTGGCACTGCCACATCCTGGAGCACGAGGACAACGAGATGATGCGCCCGCTCCAGGTCGTTCCCTAGAAGTCTGATCACACGTCAGGGAGGGGAGCCCGGTGCCCGCAGAGACCACCGGGCTCGCCGTTTCACTCTGGCTTGATGCGGACCAGGATGGCGTTCGATTCCGTGCCGTCGGCGGCGGAAATCCAGAGCAGGGCGCAGCCGTCGTGGAGATTCTTGGTGGGGAGCGTCGCGGTGATCCGCTGGGTCGATTCGTTCCAGTGCGAGTCGCCCTTCGCGTCGAGCTGCAGGAGAGCGTTCGGGGCTCCGGTGTTCTTCCGGTCGTCAGCCTGAAGAATCAGGATCGTGTTGCCATGGCGGGTGAAGTCATGGCCCGAAATCGTGATCGGATCTCCGGGGCGGAGGAACAGGGCGCGGCTCGCGGCGGAGTCGACGATGCCTTGCGGATCGATCGCGGGGCACTGGGAAAACGCGGACGCCGGCTGGCCGCCGAGGATGGCTTGCAGGTTCGAGCCCGACAAGGTCATCGTGAGGTCGCGGCCGCGGAAGAGGCCGTAGAGCAGCCAGTCCACCTGGGCGGCCGGATCGCCCGGCTCCGCGAGATCTCCGACGCACGGCGTGCGATGCCCGCCGCGCCAGCCGTTGTCCAGCGCCTGCCAGTAGATGGCGTACGAAACGTGGAAGGCGTTGGGGCCTTCCAGCGCATTGATCAGCTCTCCGGTGTAGCGCGCCGCGAGGCACTCGCTGTAGATCGAGCGTGCGAAGCCCCACTCTCCGAGGATGAAATTCTCCTCCCGCACCTGGCGCTGCCGGGCGCGGATCTTGGTGAGGGCGAAGCCGAGATCGTTGCGCAGCGTCTGCGCCAGGCTCGACGACGGGCTCGTGCGTTTCGTATCGAGGCTCTGCCAGGCGGAGTAGGAGTAGTAGTCCACCGTCACCTGCGGCGCGACGGTGTCGATGACGCAGCGGACGTTGCCGTCGCCGCACCGTACGCCGTTGCGCTCGACGAGGTTGTACTCCAGGCCGGAATAGAGCTGGACGGTGCTCCCGGGTTGGCGGATGCGCGCGTCGCGGACGCCGTCGGCCCGCGCCTGGGTGCGGCCGATGAGGTCGGCCCATTTGGGCGAGCCCGGCGGCAGCGCTCCCACCGCGTTGTCTGCCTCCCAGTTGAGCAAGATGAACGTCTTGCCTGCGTAGGCAGGCTCAGAGAGAAGGTAATCGCCCAGGCGGCCGATCTGTTTGCGCACCGCGTTGAAGGTCAGATCGGAGCCGGTCGACGGAGAGACGGTGAGCACGTAGGTGCGGAAGCGCGGATCGCGGAACAGCGCATCGAAGGACGGGCTGGCTGCGATCCGTTGCAGATAGCCGACGCCGGCAGCGTTCGACCGCGGATTCACCCGGTACGGATCGTCCGGGCCCATGATGACGCGGATCGTCCGGCTGCCCACCGCGGCCACCTGCTCGGCGCCCCAGGCGAGCCGGTCCGGCGTGCCGGGCCAGGCGGAGATGTCGGCGCTCCAGTGGTAGACCCCGAAGCGGTCTGCCCGCTCCGCCGGCGGGCCGGGCACGGCTTGGGCCGTGGCGGCACCGAAGGCGATGAGGGCCAAGGGGAGGAGCGCGGGTAGAATCGACTGCGAGCGGGAAGGCATAGGAGAAGGATAACCCAATGAAGAACAGAACGATCAGAGCGCTGGGAGCCCTTGGATTCGCCGTCGCAGGGCTCTGCACGGCGCAAACGCCGCCGCCCGTCCAGACCGTCCCGGCCGTCCCGACCCTGGAGACCGTTGAACTGCCGGCGCCGACCGGGCCTTTCAAGGTCGGCACGACGGTCTGGCACGCCACCGATGCCACCCGGCCGGAGACCTTCGCCGCAGCCGGCGTGCAGCGGCAGGTCGAGGTGATGGCCTGGTATCCCGCCGCCGCCTCGCCGGGCCACGTTGAGCCGGCGTCCTATCTGCGGGAAGGGCTCGCCGAGATCCCGCCAGGTCTCCGGGCCGCGTACGGCTCGCTGGCGAACGTGCGGACCCATGCCTTCCTCGACGCGCCGCCGGTCGCGAGCCCGGAGAAGCTTCCGGTCCTGGTGTTCTCGCACGGATTCGGCGGATTCCCCAGCTCCTACACCGCGCTGCTCGAAGATCTCGCCAGCCATGGCTACGCGGTCCTCAGCATCATCCACCCCTACGAGGTCACCGCCGCGACGCTTGCCGACGGGACGGTGGTGTCGATGTTCGACGCGGCCGGCAAGCCGCGCCAGCCTTTTCTCGACGTCATCGCCGAGTGGAGCCGCGAGGACGCGACCATGGCCGCGGTGACCCGCGAGGCGAAAGAGGACGACCAGCTCCGCCTGCTGCGGGAGTATCTGTCCGGTCTGCATGCCACGAAGGCCACCATCGACCGATGGGTGAAAGACACCCAGCTCGTCCTCGACCAGCTCGCCGCCCTGCCGAAGACCACCGCCGCCGGCCGCCTGGCCGCCCAGCTTGACCTGGGCCGGCTGGGAGCCTTCGGCCATTCCATGGGCGGCGTCGTGTCGGGTGAATTCTGCCTCGACGACAAACGCTGCCGGGCCGGTCTGAACCTCGACGGCATCCCGCAGTCCGGAACCATGATCGACCGCCACCTGGCGCAGCCGTTCCTGATGGTCTACTCCGCCCGGCCGGGCCGGACCGGTGCGAGCGACGCCATCTATCGCCGGGCAGCCTCCCGCTACTACCGCTGCGACGTCCGCGACACCCTCCATCTCGACTTCAGCGATGCGGTTCTCTGGGGTGGCCCGTTCCGCAAAAACGGAGCCCTGGGAACACTGCCGCCGGCGCGCGCGGTCGAGATCACGCGGATGATCGTGCGTGAGTATTTCGATCAGGAGCTGCTGGGCCGGCCTTCGGCCGTGTTGGCGGGGAAGACGGCATTGCCCGAGGTGACGGTGAAGGTGTTTCCGGAGGCTTCCAAGTAACGGGCGTTGCAACTCCTCCTCGGTGCTTCCGTATAAGATTTCGATGAGAAGACCGTCGCTCCTCTGCACGCTTTCGCTGCTGCTCGCCCTGCCGTCCCTGGCCTCCGCCGGGGGTTGGACGCCGTTCGGGCCGGCCGGCTTTCCTTTGAGCGGCTTTGCCTTTGGAGCCTCCGGCCGTCTCTTCGTGTCCTCGTCCGCGAACGGTGTGCTGGCGAGCGACGACGGTGGCCGTTCGTGGGTCCGGTCCGGCGTGGGACTGGGCGCGGCGCGGGTTCAGGCCCTTGCCGCCGATGCGGACGGCCATCTCTATGCGAGCGGGGCGGCCGCTTTCTTCCGCAGCACGGACAACGGGACGACCTGGACCGCGCTCTCGCGGAGCCTGCCTCTCGGCTCTCCGGTGGAGAGCGGCGACCTGTTGGCCGTGGCGTCGACGGGGCAGGGCGGTGTGGAAGTCTTCCTCGCCCGCGACAAGGTCCTTGTGCGGAGCGTGGACGGCGGCGCCACCTGGCAGAAGGTGCTCGATGGAGGGGTGTTCAGCGCTCTTCTGATCGATCCGACCGATCCGCGCTCCGTGTTCGCGGCCACGGTGCAAGGCGGCGGGATGTTCCACAGCGCCGACGGCGGCGCGACCTGGGCGCCGGTGACGCAGGTCGAGCCGGTCATGTCGCCGCCCTTCGACAGCCCTTTTTCGTTCGGCGTCCTCGGCCTCGCCGCCGCGCCCACCTCGCCGTCCACCCTGTTCGCGGAAATGAACCTGAGCCTCTACCGCAGCACGGACGGCGGCGTGAGCTGGCACCTGCTCCCGCCCACGCCGGCGCCGAGCGTGGGCTACATCTACGCGCTGACGGTCCTGCCCGGGTCGCCGGCCATCGTCTATACCTTGCAGCAGCTCGCGGACACCGGTCCATTCGCTCATGCCGGCATCTTCGCCAGCCGGGATCTGGGTGAGACCTGGACGCGGGTGGACGATGACCCGGACGGCACCGTGCCGTTCACTTCTCGATTGGTCGTGGAGCCCAGGACCGGAGACCTCTTTGCTCAGGACCAGGGCATCCTGTCGCATGGCTCTCAAGGCGGCGCGCATTGGGCGACCCGTCTCCAGGCTTTCGACTGCTCGCCGTCCCCGGGAGCGTTCGAGCTCTTGCGCTGGTCGAACGACGGCTCGCGGATCTATGCCCAGGTCGGGGGCAAACTCTCCCTGAGCCGCGACGGAGGGCGGAGCTGGATCGCGCGGCCGCGATCGCTGGCCTGCGTGGCCGATGTCCGCGTCGATCCGGGCCACGCCGAAACCCTGTACGCCGGAGGCCGGGGCGGGGTGTACGCCAGCCGCAACGGCGGCGCCACCTGGAAGAGTGTGTTCGCTTCCGGCGATCCGCACTCGGAGCTCTTCCTCGGATCGATCGCGGTGCCGCGGAGCGGGCGGATCGTCGTCGGCGGCTGTGGGATATGGCTGAGCGGTGACTCCGGAGCGAGCTGGACGAAGACCCTCGGCTGCGTCGTGCACCGGCCGGACGGCGATTCCGAGCGGAACGTGTCGCGGCTCCTCGTCGATCCCGCGCGGCCGGACGTCCTGTACGCCAACGTGACGGAGGAGGACGATAATGAACGCCCTCCAGCCGTCCACGTCTCGATTCTCCGCAGCGTCGACGGCGGGCGGAGCTGGCGCACCTTCATCGATTCCTTCGGCGTGCTCGCCATCGATCCGCGGACTCCGCAGACCCTCTATCTGGCGGCGGCTGGACAGATCCGGCGGAGCACCGACGACGGCCGGACCTGGCAGATCCTCAGCAATCCGGGGCCGGGAGCAGTGCAGTACGACCTCCTCGTCTCTCCGGCGGATTCGCGGACCCTCTACGCGTCAGGCTCCCTCGGCGTCTTCCGCAGCCGCGACGGCGGTCTCACCTGGCAACCTTTCGGCACCGGCCTGGCGGGACGAGCCCCCTTCCATCTCTTTCTCGATCCAGGAGCGTCTGATCTCTTCACCGGCGCCGACGGGCTGTTTCAACTGCGTCTTCACCCATAGCGCCGGCGATCGTTCAATACTCCAGGAACGCGTCGTCCGGATAGCAGTACAGCCAGCGCTCCCCGGGCTCCGACGAGCAGACGACGGGATGCCCGGTCGAGTGCGCATGATGGCTCGCGTGGCGGTTCGGCGAGCTGTCGCAGCAGAGAGTGGCGCCGCACCGCTGGCAGGTCCGCAGGTGGACCCAGCGGGCGCCGATTTTCACGCACTCCTCGCACACCCGAAGCTTCGCGTGTTTGACGGTTTTGATCGCGGTGAGATGAGAACAGTCGGGCATGATTTTTCTCCTTGAGCACGGGTGAAGCGGCGGGAGCCGTCACTCCGTGGGCTCCAGAGCATACAAGGGAGCGTGGCGGCGCTGCCAGAAGAGGGACTCCGGCCAGCGGCGTTCCGCGGCGTAGTGCCGGCGCTGGAGATCGAGGTAGGCGCCGTAGGCATCCTGGAGAGCCCCGCGGTAGGCGCTCTCGACGACGTCCGCGGTCTGCCCGGCCAGCAGGTCCGCGATGGCGTGCCCCGCGTAGTAGCCCGAGCCCATCGCGGAGCCGATGCCGTGGGAGGAGAGCGGATCGTAGGCCGCGGCCGCGTCGCCCAGGGCGAGCCAGCCGTCGCCGGTGATCGTATCGAGACGGGAGCTTTCAGCAGGGAGGGCTCGGGGTGAGGCCGCGAGAGTGTAGCTGTGGGCTTCGATCCGCTCGCGGGTCATTTCCGATGCGGTGAGCCTCTTCTTCCAGGCATCCGGATCGCCGGCGGCGAGGCGGCGGTCGAGCAGATCCACGTCGGTCATGAAGGCGGCGGCGAGGCGGCCGTCGGCGAGGAGGGCGGAATACCACCAGCCGTCCGGTGTGGCCTCGACGAGGGTGTAGGTGTCGGCGGCCGGCGCAGGGCTGGCGAGGAGCGCGCTCACGCCGATCAGACGGTCGTAGCGGACGCGCCGGGCTCCGAGGTGCCTGGCAACGCGCGCGGGGCGGCCAGTGGCGTCGGCGAGAAAGTCGGCGCTTATTGTCTGGCTGCCTCCGTTCGGTTGCGATACGTCCAGCCGCCAGCCGGCGCCGGCGCGTTCGCAGGCCAGCAGGCGCTGACCCCAACGCCAGTCAGCTCCCGCCTCGACTGCCTTGCCGGCGAGCCGGCTTTCGAAACGGCCGCGGTCCACGTGCCAGCCATCACCCTGGAGACCGGCCAGGAACGGGCGCTCTCCGAGGCGCGGCGAGCCCCAGACGAAACGGTTGCCGTGCGACCGCAGGTGCCCGTCGCGCGCCAGGAGATCCTCCAACTCCAGGTGCCGGAGCAGGGGAGTAAGGCTCGGCGGCAGGCACTCGCCGACCTTCGCGCCCGGCGCGGGGCGGGATTCGAGAACGGTCACCCGCACGCCGCGACGGGCGAGAACGAGGGCGGCCACCGCACCGGCGGGACCGCCCCCCACGACGACTGCGCCGACCTCGGACAGGGCCTCGATCACAGAGAATTCTGATCGAGCTCGCGCCGCAACGGGTGGCCGATCTCCTCCTCGGGCTCCACCGACGCCGTCGGCGGCAGCGCCGGGACGACTTCGGCGTGCTCGAACATCGCGTCGGCGCGGGACTCCAGAACGCCCTCGACACCGGCCGCGACTTTGCGGAGGCGCTGGGCGTCGTCGGCTCCTTCGGCGCGGAGGACCTGCTTCCAGGTCGGATCGTTGGCCGAGAACGATTTGGCGCGGCCGGTCTCCACCCAGAAGCGGGCCGGCAGCCCGGATTTCTCATGATCCGCGGGGCCGGCCTGCGGGGCCACGATCCCCATCTGGTCCCAACTTGTCACCATCAGACGGCGGCGGTCGCTGTTGCTGATGTCGATGTCGCGCAGCCAGAACTGCCGGTGGGACATGTGCTTGAGCCGCTGCGCCTCGGGCAGCCGCTGGTCGAGAACGCGGAAGTATGCCTTTTCGCTCAGCACCTCGTTGGGCACGCGCGCCGCCCAGAACGACGGCAGCGGGAGATAGGTGGAGAGGTCGTATCCTGCCAGGCAGCTCGCCTCGTCGGTCTGCCAGGGGACACCCATCCAGCGTGTCAGGCTGCCGGGGCCGCTGCCGTCGGCGGGGCCGCCGGGTCCGGTCGCCATCTCGCCGGTGAGCTCGGGGCCGTAGTCGTCGCGCGGCGCGCCGTCGAGGATCTTGAGCCGGTAGGGGAGGGTCTTGGGATCGTCGATCCGGGACGGCTGCCACATCCGCGGCACGCGGAGCGTCCAGGTCAGCTCGATCCCCGGATGGAACGGTCCGCCCAGGCAGTCTTCGAGCGGCGCCCGGTCGAGCAGGCTCGGCTGCTCGGGCAGCGGATAGTCCTCGATCCGTGCGCGCGGCTCCGGCGGCCTGCCGATCTCGAAGTCTCCCGCGGCCCAGCGCTCCAGCCAGGCGTATTGCGTCGGCGTCACCCACAGGTCGGCGAGAGCGGTGCCGCGGAACTCCGAGAAGCCGTCGCCGTAGAACGGCGGAATGTCCGCCGGGCGCGGCGCCGGCAGCTCAGCCGGGCCTCCCTCGTCCCACGGCGTGAGCGGCGGCCGGAACCAGCGGAAGTAGCGCTCCCGCAGAGGACGGAATTCCTCGCCGGGATCGGCCAGCTTGGCGAGCAGGCCGGGCGCGGTCAGATCGCTCGGCGAGCCGGAGCCGAAAAGAAAGTAGAACCCTTCGTTGACCCACTGATGATCGACCAGGCGCGAGAGGATCGGCGCGATGTGATCCCAGAAGACCGGCTTCGCGGGCGAGGAGGCCCAGCCCTGGCGCCGGAACAGATCGTGGACCACGTCCCACATCGTCACCACGGCGTGAAGACCCTGGCCGTAGTTGGGCGGCGCCACCGCCACCATGGCCGGCTCCGCGTCGAACGTCCGGTCGCCGATCGTGACCTTGGCGCGGACCGTGCCGTCCGAGGTGTCGTCGTACCAACCCTCGTTGTTGGCGAACGTGGTGGGCGGCAGGTTGTACACCGAGGCCGAATGGCCGAGCCCGCCGAGCACGTGCAGGCGGCCGTTCTCGTCGGTCCGCAGCTCGCCGAGGTAGATCATGATTGGGCTCGTGTCGGGAAAACGGACATAGCCGCTGTCGAAGCGGTATTTCCGGCCGCTCTGCGAGGCGCCCGTGATCGAGCGCGGCCCGGGATCGATGACCAGTTGCCGCCGCTGCGCGTTCTGCACCGCCGCGTTCCGAGGCTTCGTCACCAGGGAGAAGCTCCGCATGTCCATCGCGTTGAAAAATTGATACCAGGCGGTCTTGCGGTTGGCCAGGTGGACCCGCCACTCGATGGAGGTGCCGGCGTCGGCGGCCGTAATCTCGCGGACGACACGGCCCTGCCGGTCATACCCGTAGATCCGGAACCGGGCGGCTTCGCGTTTGACCTTCCCCTCGGGCGTCTTGTAGCCCCCCTCGGGCCTGGCCTCCTGGCCCGGGATCTCGGGCGCTATATAGAGCCCCTGGCGCCAGTGGGCCGGGTCGTCCGGAATCGGTGCATTGCCGATCCGGGCGACGCCCAGGGCGGGGTGGATGGCGCAACGGACGACACGGTCGAGATCAGACATGACTCCTCCTCGGTGAGCGCTCTACGGTGCAGTGAGCCGGCGCAGGAGAAAGTTACATCTTTTTTCATCTCGTTTCATCGCGCCGGCTGCAACCCGGAGCGCTTTGCGGCGTATCCTCTGTTCATGTCCTCCTCCAGCCTGCGGCGAGGCGCTCTGGCTCTCCTGCTGCTTTCCGTCTCCTCGCTCTGCCAGGCCGGCCTCGCGCCGCGCCTGGTACGCGACATCGATACGACCTCCTATGCCGGCAGCTCCAGTCCCCGGGGGTTCAGCGGGGTCGAGCGCGGCATGGCGTTCACCGCCTTCGGGCGCGAGCTGTGGATCTACGACAACCGGGGCGACGTCTACAACCAGCGCCTCGTGTGCGAGCAGATCCGGCAGTTGCAAGGCCCCTACTATGCGTGCCGCGCGGCGGACGGCGTCTGGAGCTTCTGGCTCGCGGACGGGTTTCCGAGCTACGGGCCTCTCCCGCTCGCCGGAAAGTTCAAGGGCCGGCTCGGCGTGATCTATCCGAACAAAAACTGGGAGGAGACTCCCGTGCTTTTCGAGGGCGACACGGGAAAGGGGCGTGGAGTGTGGACGCTCGGTCCCGTCGAGCTGGCCCGGCCGCTGCCGTTGGAGGACGGCCGCCTGCTGCGCGACTGGACACCCGGGACCAGGAAGGGTTACTTCATCGCCCGCCATCGCACGCTGGGGACCGCTCTCTGGAAGACCGACTGGACGAAGGCCGGCACGTCGGTGGTCACCGCTCCGTCGCCCGGGCACACCATCCCGCTGCGGATCGCCGGCTTTCTGCGCAATCGCCTCCTGCTCACGATCTCCGGCACCAAGCCCGAGCTGTGGTGGAGCGACGGCTCGCCCCGCGGGCTCCGTCCGTTCCTGGCGCTCGGCCACGGCCCGAAAGGGGCGACGGTCGCCGCGGCGCGCGTGGTAAACGGCCGGGCGTTCTTCGTGGTCGACGATCCAAATGACCGCAGGCCGGGCCGGCAACTCTGGACGAGCGACGGAACGCATGCCGGCACCTTCCCGATCACCCGCTTCGCGCCCGATCCGCTGCGGCAGATCGACGTCCCCGCCCTCCGGAAAGACGGCGTCTGGTACTTCGTCGCCGACGACGGCGTCCACGGCCGCGAGGTCTGGCGGACCGACGGGACGCGGCAGGGGACACGGCTGGTGATCGATCTCTGCCCGGGGTCCTGCAGCAGCGATCCGCGGGACTTCTCCCTGCGAATTTTCGGCGGCTCCCAAGCCGTCTATTTCACCGCCTCCAATCAAGAGGGCTTTCGCGCGCTCTGGCGGACGGATGGCACGGCGCCCGGGACCTCGCGGCTGACCCCGCCGGACGTCGAGGCCACCACCGGGATGCTGTTCCAGGACATCTTCGATGCGCGTACCGCCGACCTGGGAGAGGAGATGTGGGTGACCGGCGGAACGCCCGGGTCCACCGGGCTGATGGTCGACCTGGGCCTCGAAGAGGACAGCGGCTCCCATCCGTTTCTTTTCGGCGCCGCTGGAGACCGGCTCCTCTTCCAGACCCAGGACCCGGCGGTGGGAAACGGGCTCTGGGTGAGCGACGGCACCGCGGCCGGGACCCAGCCGATTCCGGCGCCCCCGAACCTGGCGCTGGACGATAACCCCTACATCTCGACGGCCAGCCTCGGCGCGCGCCTGCTGATTGCGGGACCGAGCAACTCGCCGGACGGGAGCTCCGCTCTCTGGGCGGCCGACGGAACGGAGGCCGGCGGTGTGCGGCTCACGCCGCAGGGTGTCAATGTGGTGACGCCCCCATTCATCGTCAGGGCCGGGGGGACCGGCGAGCCCCGCGCCGTTTTCTCCGCGCAGGACGAGGAGCACGGCATCGAGGTCTGGGTGACCGAAGGCACGCCGGAATCGACCCATCTCCTCATCGACCTCCTGCCGGGGCCGGAAGGGCAGGCGCTTCTGAGCCCGGCCCTCCCTCTGCGCGGTGAGATCGTCTTCGAGATGTCCTCGCCCGACGAGGGCGGCCGGCTCTGGATCACCGATGGCACGGTCGAAGGCACGCGCCATCTGGAGGACCTCTATCCTTTCCTCGCACCGATGGAGCTCTCCAGCGATCTCACCCTGGTCGAGGCCGGAGGCAAGTTTTTCTTCCGCGCCAGCACGGAGGCCGGCGGTGACCGCCGGCTCTGGGTGTCGGACGGCACGGCGGCCGGGACCGCGCCGCTCGAGTTTGCCGAGTCCGCGGGCGATGTCGAAACGATCATCGCCGCCGGCCGCCATGCGTACTTCACCGTGTTCGTGGATGATCCCGACGGCCCCAACGCCGGCTCGCATCTGTGGGTCACCGACGGCACGCCGGCCGGGACCGTCCAACTGCCTGGCCGGCCGCTCATCTCCTACTATGGCGACTTCATGCGGCCGGTGTCCTTCGGCGATCGCCTCGTCTTCGTCCATGGCCGCGACTACCACTTCTGGATCACCGATGGCACGGCGGCGGGGACGTTGCCGCTCCGCGACCCGCGGGGAAACGAAGTCCGCGAAGAGAAGGGTCATGCCACCGTGTTCGACAATCATCTGGTGTTCGGCTCACTCGCCAACGACGGCAACGAGGACAACGGCGGCGCGTGCTACGTCTGGGACGGCACCGGCGTCACGGTCCAGCCGCTCGAAAACCTTTTCTGCGGACCCTTCGTGGCCGTGGGGGACCGCCTCTACTTCAGCGGCTACCAGTCGCGGACCGGGTCGGAGCTGTGGGTGCTGGAGGGCTCGCGCTGAAGCCGCACGGCGTGCCCCGATTGCTCCCGGGCGGCAATCAGGATGACTGCGTCGGCGGTGACCGAAAATGTGATGTCGATCATGACGGTGCCGCGTGGGCCTGCCGGCAGTTCCTCCACGACCAACATTCCGAGGTGCCTGACGTCCCGCGTGAGCTCCGCGGTGCCGCGGAACAACTGGAGCTGTAACCGCTCCTGGTTGTCGGCCCCCGTCGAGAACGTCTCCGTCACCTCGCACGGCACCGATTGACCGCGAGGCAGCAGGGGAGTGAAGACACCGCCCAGCGTCTCAATACCGATGTCTTCCACCAGCCATCCACGTTTGACGGCGGGAGTTCCTCTCTCCATCTCAAGCACCGACGTCGAAGAGCTGCTCATTTCCATGTTGACCCTCCCTGCGTGCGATGTGAAGAGGTCATGCGGCGCTTCAATTCACAGGATCCAGAAACGGCGTGTCTGGATCGCTTACATAGAAGATGACCAAACGCAGCGCCTCTGTCGTGCTCCGGTTGTAGGCTCAACTCTCGGGCTTGAAATCCAGCCCATCACCCACTGCGTCCAGGCAGAGAAGGCCCGGGGTTCGAATGGTCTTCCAGGAGACGTTTTCCCGGTCGTTTTCGACGCTGCCTTTGGAGGTTTTTGCCTTCTTGGTCAGATAGTTGACGCTGACGGTTGATGTCTCTCCGCTGTTTCGATGTGTTCCCGTGGAGTCATAGCCGATGAGTTTGAAGCATCCATCCTGGTATCTGAATGTGAGCTTGGTCTGCGACGTGAACCAAGTGCCTGCGCTCATCCAAAAGGTCAACGACACTTGTACCGTTCCCTTGACAATGGCGGCGTCTTCCAGCGGGTCGTCCATGAATGGATTGGTGAGCCTTGGAATCAGGGTGTGGTTCACCAGGGCCAGCGAATAGTTTTTCGTCGCTTTGTCGGCGAATGCAACGACAAGCATCCGCGGGTTTGTATCGAGCTCGCTCGTCCCCAGGCCGGTATTCGCGATGACGTTGCCCGGATCGGTCATGTGAAGCACGAGCATCAGATCCGGAACACCATCGCCGTTGAGATCGCCACGGCCCTCCTTTTCCACCGTCCATCCAATCGGCACCAGGCCGGCCTGCGTTTGGGCCTGCGCGGGAACGGCGGGGAACACAACCGGCGGGGCCGTTTCGTCAGCTTCCGCGGGAGCGGCTATTGAGAGGAGCAAGAAGGAGAGGAGCGCGGAGGCAAGGCGGCTCATCGACGATCTCCGGATGCCGTCGCACGGAATCGGATGGTCTGTCCGACCGCCAGCCGGCCGGTGCGAGTGACTGTGCCGTAGACTCCCGCGTTGTTCTGGTTCGCTTGAACGACCGCCTTCAGCATTTCCGGCGCAGAGCTTGCCGAGTCGGGATCAAGGCACACCATCGAGCAACGAACGTCATGCATCGTCACGGCGACCGCGGGAGCGTCGTCCCCCTCGCCGAAGGAGAGCACGCCGCCCAACCACTCGTCTTCCTGGAAGGGAGCCGGTCGGACCAAACGAACGACAATATTCGGGCGAAAGCGCCGTACGTCGGGGTTCTGCCCAGCGAGCCGCCCGATCTCGTGGACCGTCTCGGAGGCGATCACGGAGATAATCGCATCATCGAAGATGCCGTGCTTCAACTGCATCATCTGCACGGGAGCCCCGTGCCGGCGTCCGACCTCCGCGGCCAGGTCCTCCCCGAAGACGGACATCTCCTCGCCATCCGGCGTGCGAACGTGCGTCGGAAGGTCTCCCTGGGCACCGTCTTCACGGCGGTGCGGAGAAAACAGGAGCAGGTCGGGAAGCTTGCTCGCCGTGAGCCAGGGGAAGCCGCTGCGGTCGTCCATCCGCCGGAATGCCAGGCGCCTGTCACCCTCGAGGCCGTGCCAGCCCAACTCGGCGGTCTCGAGTCGTTCGCCGCCCATGGACTTCACGGGATACCGGAAGATTGCCTCCACCTGTCCGATTTCTATCGTCCCGCGGTCGACCCGCTGGCTATGTTCGTCGATGTAAGGGAGTTGTCCCATAGAATGTCATCACTCTACCATTTGGGCGGAGCGGGGTCCGCCCAGTCCCGACTTTAGACTTCGTGACCCTCTGGGCGTTCCCTGAACGCGCCGGAGTGATCGGCGGCCCATTGGCGAAAGGTTCGCGCGGGCGAACCGACGACATCGGACACGGTGGAGGTCACGAACGCCGGCCGGCCGAGCGTTGCCTTCCATGCGGCGAGCAGCATGTCCACAACCGGGGCCGGCCAGGTACCCGCTGTCTCGCGCCGGAAATCGTCCGGCGACAGCTCCTCGAACTGGATCCGGCGCCCGATGGCATCGCCGATGATCCTCACCTGTTCGGCCTGACTCAGTGACTCCGGGCCCGTCAGGACATAATCGCCGCCGGCATGGCCGTCCTCAACCAGGGCGCGCGCCGACGCGGCCGCGATGTCGCGCTCGTCGATCGGTGCCGTCTCGGCCGCGCCGTAGGGCCACCGGACGACGTCACCGTTGCGAATCTGGGCCGCCCACCAGCTCACCGTATTCGACGCGAACATCCCCGGCCGGATGATCGTCGACGCGAGGCCGGCGGCCGTGATCAGGCGCTCTATCCCGGCGTGGAGGACAGCCATGGGATTCGGTTGCTGGAAGAACGGATGCGGCGTTTGGTGTGGCGAGGAGAGAAAGACGACGCGTTCGACGTGAGTCGCGAGGCGCGCGACGACGGCCTGAGCCGTCGCCGGCGGAGCGGTCCAGACGAGGAAGACCGCACCCACACCCTGCAGCGCAGCGTCGAGCGATTCGGGCACGGTCAGGTCGCCCGCTACGACCTCGACGTCCGGCGGCAGCGCCGCCTCGGCCGGCCGGCGAGTGAGCGCCCGCACCGGCACACCCGCGGCCAACAATTGGTCGACCACGACACGCCCGACGCGGCCGGTGGCTCCGGTGACGAGGATTGGATGCATGCGCTCTCTTTCCAGGACGGATTATTTTACCCGATCAATACGATGCGTTTCTACTTTGTGCGGTCGTAGAAGGCGGCGGCCTTGTTGATCAGGCGATCAAATGTCTGCTCGATCACGGCTCGACGTTCCTCTTTGAACCCTTCCTGGGGATCGAGATCGTCGATTTCGCTGTCATAGGTCTTGAGGTAGCGTTTCTTCCACGTTTTGACTTCCTCCGGCTTGGGGGGAGCCGCGGGACATTGTTCGGCGAGGATCACAAGGAGCTCGACCGTTGGCATCAGCTCTGATTCACCTTCTTCGTCCAGTCCGGCGCCCGCCTCAAAACACTCGTTGATCTTCTCGACCAATGAGTCGATGTGATCGCCGAGGTAGTCCAAGGCGCCATCGCTGTCGAAGTTGCCTGCTCCCCATGTGCCCATACGCTAATCCTTTTAAGTTGGCCTGGCGACATTACCACGATGCCTCAACGATCAGCCGTACGCGATCGAGCGGTCCCAGGCGGCTCAGATGCGGGAGCACGTCGCATACAAACTCCGGGACGATTTCCGCGTAGGATTCCAGCCACTCGACCTTGACCCCGTCGCAGTTCCAACCAGCATAGCTGATTGTAGTACCAGACGGTCAACCCGCGTACGGGAACCCGCGCGGGCAGCCCGCGAACAGCGGGGCCAAGGAACAAAACGGCGAGCTCGCCCCCGGCGGCACGAGCACGGCGTGCTCGCGGCGGACGCGCAGCGGATTGCACCCACTGTTGGTGGCGATGAGCATCGGACCGGTGTCCGGAAAGTCGCGGACGCGGTCGAGTAGGTCGAGGGCGGGTTGGAGGACGGTGCCGCCGCGGCCTTTGACGGTGAGGCCTGCGGCGATTTCTTCGGGCCGTACGTAGTCCTGATCGTAGGGGCCGCAGCGCAGAAGATGAGGCGGACCCTTTCAACAGCTCGCGCCGCGCTGTAGCTGGCAATCGCTCCCAGGGCCTTGCCGAGGATCTTGCGGTCCATGCCGAATGGAGGGAGCGTTCCGTGCACTTGGCGGCCACCCTGACGAACGAACCGCTATACTGTGCCGGACCGCGAGGATGCCCGTCGTCGGGCAGTCCGTGCGGTCATGGGCGAGGCCCACCCACCCTGAGGGAGGTCGCGAATGGGCCGACTTTTCGACACCATCCGGCAACTCGTTGCCGAAGAAAAGTACGTCGTCGGGCAACACGCTTCCGAGCGATATCTGCGTCAGAGTGGTGTCGCCAAGCTTGTAACCGTCCACTACTTCGACCGAGGTTAGCAATGCATATTCCCGGACAGCGAATCAAACGGACCCGGCTGATCCAGGCCGAGAAGTATGTGGTTGCGGTTGAGGTCGAGATGGTCATTCCGGTCGATGACCCGAGCGAGCCGTGCTACGAATCGGAAACCGTTCAACTCCTGCGTGAGATCAAGGAGCATGCCGAGCAAGGTGACTTGGCCTGGTTGAGGGAGAAGGGCAAAGTCTACGCTGCTGTAGAGGCTGCGTAAGGGGCGGAGGCGCTCCCCCTCACCGCACCCAAAACACCGGCCCCCGCGGCACAAACGGCAAACTCGCTCCTGGCGGCATCAGCACCGCGTGATCCCGCCGGATGCGCAGCGGATCGCACCAACCATTATGCTTCCTGAGGTGCCGAGGAGCACGGCGAAGGTGCGAATGGTGCCGTCGTCGAGGGGCTGGACGCGCGGGCGCGGGATGTCCGGCTTGGCTGATTGGCGGCGGCTGGGACGGGCGTAGCGAAGAAGGATACAGTCAATCATGGTGGAAGTAGAAGCGGTTCCCGTCCACATCCGCGACGGTGAACTGCCTCAGGCCCCAGGGCTTCTTTTCCAAAGGCTCTACGATATTCGCTCCTGAGGACGTCAGCTCGCGGTGCGAGGCGTCAAGGTCTTCCGCGAACACCCAGTGGACCGCAGGCTCGAACGGTGAATTTCTCCGCCGGAAGAAGATCACAACATTTCTCCGCGAGACAGCTCCGATCTGCTTGTCCGGAGAGAGCCATCCGATCTCGAAGCCGAGCGCGTCCCGATAGTGCTGCTGCGCTCGTTCGACATCGGCGACAGGTAGCTCAGGTACCGGCTGACCGATCGAGGACAGGGGCTCTTTCGTGCTCATAAGAGTCTCAGTATATCGCTTGAAAGAGGAGCATGGCGGATTGCTTGGCGACAGATCTGTCGGTCAAACCCTATGGCTACCGGCTCGGCAGCCGGTGCGCACGAAGGGCATCAGAAGAGACCGAGGAAGCGCCGCCGAACGTAAAAGGGCTTGCATTGGTTCAGAAAGTAGTCATCGAGGCCCGGCCCCGATCCGACCGGCATTACATCTACGGGCGGATCCGGAATCACAACGTTGGCGGCAACCACTCCGATGTCGGCAGAGACTTCTTCATACATGCCCGGTGCATCGATCGCGATGAGCGTATGCGGCTTCTCATCTCGCGTCGGATCATGGAAGTGTGCCAACCAGGCGCGTTGGACGCGCTTGTCTTTGACGACAATGACCGCTCAAGTTCGTTCTGTGGCTCGAAAGTCAATGGTCCTCCGACAGTCTGGTCACGAAGGGGTGGCTGTCCTACGGGTCATGTCGCGCGGGCGACCAGTCGCAGCATACGCCGGGTCACGAGCCGGTGGCCGCCGCTTCCGATGACGGCGGCGCGGTAGAGCCGGCCCAGGACGCCAGGGAACTCCGCGTGCGTCTGCGCGCGGAGGCGACCGCCGTCGAGGACGAACGTCAGGGCGTAGTTGGCAAAACGGTGGCGCCCGCGCAGGACGAGCCGCCGGCCGGGCTCGGCCTCGGCAATCCGGAATCCGGGGACCGTCTCCCCCGGCTGGCCGGTGAAGGTGGCCGTGCCCTGCGCAGGCTCGCAGCCCAGGAGCCGCGCGAGCGGCACGCTGCCGCCCATCCCGCGGTGCAGGAACTTCAGCAGCGCGCTCCAGACCACGTCGACTGGGGCGTCGACCCGCTGACTGTGTTCGTCGATGTAAGGCAGTGGCTCCATGGAAGTGCCATGACTCTACTGCTTGGATGCCCCCGGGGGCGGCGGCGGGATCGGGGTCCTCGAGTAAAGGCCAATCGGGTGGCCGGCCGGATCGACGACGAGGGCGATGGCTCCGATGCCGTCCGGCAGGTTGAAGGGGAACCCGGGCGGGATGGTTCCCCCCAACTCCCTCGCCTTCTTGCAACTGGCCTGGATGTCGGTCACCTGCACATAGACCACTCCGTTGTATGCGGCGATTGCCCCCTCCGCGACACGGATCGTCCCGATGGCCGTGCCACCCGCGACGATCTCTGCCGCCTGGTCAGTGCCCTGGACCGGGGTAAATTGCCAATCGAAGAGCTTCCCGTAGAATTCCTTGGATCGCGACACGCTGGTCGTGGTGATGTCGAACCAGGCGATGCGGCCGGGTCCGACGTCTGCCGGGGGAGTCTTGGGAGTCTCCGCATGGAGCACTTCGGCCACGAGGGTCGAGGCCAGGACCATCGCCACAATCGCTTTTCGCATGGCTGTTCTCCTGAGTGAGGTTGGAAGGTAGGGTCGGGAGGCGCCTATTCTGCCATGCCGCCTGATTTCAGGCTAGTCGGTCGGTCAGGACTCAGGCTCCCATGCCATGGGGACATCTGTGGCGCTTCCGCCGCAATAGGGCCAAGGCTCATCGCCCGCGCTTCCATGGAAAGCCGGCCCGAGCAGCTTGTTGAAGACTGCCCAACTGCCGCTCGCCCTCAGTCGGCCAAGAAGTTTGTCGAAAAAGCTTGGGGCGGGACCGCTCGGCGTTGAGAATATGCCGAGCATCTTCTGCAGGGTAGACTGCCACTCCGTTCCGGTGCCGACCATCCCCCCTATCTCGTTGGTGTCGGCATGAACATACTGAAGGGGCGTTTGCTCCAGAAGAGTCTTGAACTGCGCCAACCATAACGGCTTGAGCTTTGGGAATCTGGCCAATAGCGCAGCTTCGCGAGTTTCCAGCGCTCTGATCGCCTCAGTGCGATCCTTCACCAGATACACCCGACTTTCTACGCCGTCCTCCTCGGGAATCACAGTGATGTCCTTCGGTTCAAAAAGGGCCAGCCAGAGCAGGGGCACGTGGTATTTCGAAAGCAGGTACGGAGAAGCTTCGCTGAGATCACCCTGCTGGGGGAGGGTTCTCGTGTCTGAAAAATACAGCTCTGAGAAGCTGCCCATGATGACCAGATTGTAATCCAGTGCCGGCTTGAGAGGAGCGAGCGCCGCGCCGCCCACGATCCGGTCGGTTTCCACGGCATCCTCCCGGCCACCGGAGCGGCCTATGTATCGGTATATGCTAGCGTGAGAAGGCCTTGGGCCGCCATGGCCATCGAGGCAGAACAGCTCTCCGCAGCAAGGAGTGATTGAGACCATGGATCAAGCGATAGGGCTGGTCACGGTGGTTGTCCGAGAGTACGACGAGGCTCTCGATTTCTACGTCAAGACGCTTGGGTTCATTCTCGTGGAAGACTCTTTCGTGCCAGAGCAGGACAAGAGGTGGGTCGTCGTTGCGCCTCCTGGCTCAACGGGAGTTGGGCTGGTTCTCGGGCGCGCCGTTGGGGAGGACCAAGAGTCGCGAATCGGCAGACAGACGGGTGGTCGGGTCTTCCTGTTCCTCTACACCGACGACTTCTGGCGCGATTTCAATACCTATAGATCGCGGGGAGTCCGCTTCGTCAGGGACCCGGCAGAACAACCGTATGGAACAGTGGCTGTGTTCGAAGATCTATATGGCAACCTCTGGGATCTCGTTCAGTTGCGAACGGTCAGCCGAGTACTACACACGCAGCAGCGAGGATGAGCATCGCGGACGGCGGGAGGTCGAGGCGCTCTACCGCTCCCTGCCCCTGATCGACCCGCAGCAGGAGCCGCGCACCGTGCTCCGCGCCCGCCACGACCTGGCGGGCGGGCTACCTCGCCGCCACCCTCCGCGAGATGAGAGACCTGGCTCGGGAGATTTCGGACCGGGTGCGCGAAGCTGCTGGCAGACAACCCGGCCTGATCTCGCAGGCCGGCGCGGCAGTCCCCCGGCTTACCTCATCTCCGGACCGCGGAGCGACTCGCGCAGGTCGGCCACGGCAGGGTCTCGGTGCGAAATGTCGTACACATCGAGGATCAGATCGAAGGCCTTCGCGAAGTATGCGTCTTCCTTGCGGAAGTCGGCGTACACCCGGCCGCGCAGGAGGGCCGGAAAGGACTCGGATTCCTCGCCCGCGAGCAGGACAGGCAGCACCGTCTGCTTCTGAACCTCGGTCGCGAGCAGCCGGATGCCGGCAAGGTCCCATTCCGCTGCAACCACGCTGCCCTTGGCAGATGCCACGTTCTTCGCTTTCTGCCGATAGAGAGGTGTCCCGATCACGATGATCTGCCCACACTCCTCGATCCGCTCCACGAAACGCAGGATGCTTGACCCGGTCCGGCTATTTTCCCACCGGTCCAACACCACCTCGATCCCCGCCTTCTGCAAGTCCGTCGCGAGCTGCTTCTCGACCCAGCGCTCATGCTCGGGCACACCCCAGGCATAGCTGATGAAGCTCTCCGGCGGTGTGATCTTCTGCTCGGCCACGTAGGCACGCACGCGGAAGACGGCCTGCTCGAAGCGCGTCCGCTGCTCGGCGGTGCGGCGTTGCACCTCGACCTCGGCCTGCACTTCGCGCGTCAACTGGATAGGCTCCGCCATCTTTGGCAATGCCAGCTTCTCGCCGCACTCGTTGCAGAAGGCGAAGGTCTTTTCCTCCTTCAGCCGTTGGCGCACGACCGACCGGTCCAGCAAATGACCGCATGTGCAGCGCACCGGCTCGTAGCGCAGCACCGTCAGGTTCCGCCGTCCCAGGAAGCTCTCAAACAATCCTTGGAAGAGGGTCCGCACCGGCAGGCCGACCTTCGGGCCGAAGCAGAGCACGAAGTCCAATTCACCGTCGCGTTCGGCCTCCTGCCTGAATCCGCACACCAGCCCTCCGCCCACCTCGTAGCGCGCGTTGTTCTGCCACTGGGCCGTGCGCGTAAAGGTGTGCGTGTAGCCCAGCAGCACCACCAACGAGGCGAAGACGTTCTCCGTCGGGCCGCTCACTGTATAGGCCACGCCATCTTCGGTCGCCTGCTCCTCCTCGGGCGGTTTCTTCAGATTGATCAACTCGGGGAAGACCAGGTAGGGCTCCATGCGGAGCGGGTCGGTTTCGCGGAAACAGACATTGTGCTCCAGGAACAGAAGCGCCCCCGAGTCCAGGAGCACGTCGCGCTCGCCGACGGGCAGGTCCTTCAGCTCTGGAAAATCGTAGCCGCCGGCCAGCAGCCGCTTCTCTTCCAACGCGCCCAGTCCCTTTGGATTTCGCCGCGCCTCCAGCACGAACGATGACGCCAGGTTGTTGAGCCGTTCCGGCTGGAGCAGGATGCGCTGCTCGCCTTTCGAGGTCCTCAGGCGTTTCACATAGCCGTAGTTTTCCAGGTGGCCCACGGCGGTCAGCATCTCGGGCTCGGTGAAATGCCAGCCGGCATCGGTAGCCTCCAGCCGGCCGCGGAGATCCTCGGGCGTGACGATGGTCGGGACGCCTGATTCCGTTCCCTTGAGGCCGAGGACGTAGTCCTTGATCCGCTTGAAGGTCGTGGTGGTGACCGTCGCGGCCTTGTCCTCCCAGGGGATCAGGGACTTCATGCGCTCGACCAGTTCCGCCATGCCCTGCCCCGTGGCGGCGCTCGTCTCGATCGGCCCCACGATGCCGTGCCTCTGGCAGAACGCCTTCAGCTCCTCTGGCGTCAGCGAACAGACACCGCGATCCGTCTGAGCGGCCACGAGGATGATGGGGCAAGCGCTGTGCCCCGTCTGGAGTTGCTTGAGCCAGAAGCTCACGCCGTGCAGTGGGTCGCGGAGGTCCGAGGCGTCGAACAGGACCAGTGCCAGGTCGGCGTTATCGACGAAGAGCGCATGGACCAGCCGGTAGTCGGGCTGGCCTGCAAAGTCCCAGAGGATCGCCTCGCAGTCCGTCCCGTCCGCGCGGCGCTGGCCCAGGTCGGGAAACACCCAGAACTGCTGCCCATGCGTGGACTCCTGCTTCTCGAAACGGCCGTGGATCATGCGATAGCCCAGCGCCGATTTGCCCACGCTGTGATCGCCCACCAGCACGATCTTCCCCGTCGTGTGATGGACCGCGCCCGCGGTCGCCGCCACTCCGGCGCGCTGGCCCAGCAGCGTGTCGAAGTCCAACTCGTAGAGGTGGATCAACCGGGATCGCTGGGTGCCCGGCGTGTCGGGTTCCGAGCCGGCGGTGGCCAGCAGCGGCAGCATCGGATGGAAGGCGAGCGCGGGAATCCAAACGCCTGTGACTGTTGGTTCCGGGATGACCGCTACTGTCTCCCACGTTTCGCAGTTCCACAGGCGGATCGTCTGATCATCGCTTTTCGATGCCAGGAGACGCGCGTTCGGTGAGAACGCGACGATATCAAGGCCCTTCGTGTGCCCTTCGAGCGTGCGGAGTAGCTTTCCGCTTTGCACCTCCCAGAGTTTCACCGTTTTGTCATCACTTCCACTGGCCAGCTTCCAGCCCTGCTGATCAAATGCCACGCTCCTAACTGAGGTCCCGTGCCCCTCGAGGGTGCGGAGCAGCTTGCCGCTTCGCGCCTCCCACAGTCTCACTGTTCCGTCCTGACTTCCGCTGGCCAGCGTCCCACTGTGCGGATCAAACGCCACACTCCAGATCCAGGACCGGTGCCCTTCGAGGGTGCGGAGCAGCTTGCCGCTTCGCGCCTCCCCAAGCTTCACCGTTTTTTCACTACTTCCGCTAGCCAGCGTCCCACCCTGCGGATCAAATGCCACATTGTAGACATGGCCTTGGTGCCCTTCGAGAGTGCGGAGCAGCTTGCCGCTTGGCATCTCCCAGAGCTTCACCGTCTTGTCGTAACTCCCGCTGGCCAGCGTCCTGCCCTGCGGATCAAACGCCACGCTCCAGATCTGGTCCTGGTGCCCTTCGAGGGTGCGGAGCAGCTTGCCGTTTCGCGCCTCCCAGAAGCTTCACCGTGCTGTCATCACTCCCGCTGGCCAGCGTCTCACCTTGCGGATCAAATGCCACGCTATTGACCGCGCCCTGATGCCCTTCGAGCGTGCGGAGCAGCTTCACGCCCGGCGGCAGCTCCGGGCGCAGCTCTGCGTTTGCCCGTTGCCCTTGTTCTCTCTTGTTTGCCATAGGGTCAAGGTATTCTACGCTTAGACAACGGCAATTCAGGCGGAGAGCGGGCGGCTTTCGTAGGAGCGGTCCACAGGATGCCGTCAGGCACCCAGTGTTGGCCGCCCTGTGTGGGCGGAAGGCCTGCTCGACTTCAACCCCGGATTCCACACAAACGTCCACCGGCCCGTTGTGCAGATCGGGCCGATTGAGGCACGCGCACCGTTGAGGGCGACCACACAGGGTGCCTGACGGCATCCTGTGAATCGCCCCTACGAAAACCACGCCAGCACCAACACCCGAGCGATGACAAGCTGGACGATGGGGAGTGAGGCGCAGACGATTGGGAGTGAGGCGCAGGCGATCGGGCGCGAGGCGCAGGCGTTGGGGCACAAGGCACGCCCGATCGGGAGCGAGGCACAGACGATCGGGAGCGAGACGCGCCCGATGGGGCGTGAGGCGCAGACGTGGGGAGCGAGGCACGCCCCATCGGGAGCGAGGCGCAGACGTGGGGGAGCATGGCGCGCCCGATGGGGCGAGAGGCACAGACGTTGGGGAGTAAGGCACCCCCGATCAGGAGCGAGGCGCAGACGATCGGGAGCAAGGCGCGCCCGATGGGGCGTGAGGCGCAAACGTTGGGGAGCAAGGCACCCCCGATCGGGAGCGAGGCGTAGGCGATCGGGAGCAAGGCGCGCCCGATGGGGCGTGAGGCGCAGACGTGGGGAGCGAAGCACGCCCGATGGGGCGTGAGGCGTAGACGATCGGGAGGGAGTCACGCCCGACGGGGAGCAAGCCGCGGTCGATAGGGAGTGAGGCACGCCCGATTGGGCGTGAGGCGCAGACAATGGGGCGTGAGGCGCCAGACGATCGGGGAACGGCTGCCGCTGTTGTCGTAGGGGCGGTCCGCGGGATGCCGTCAGGCACCCCGCGTGGCCGCCCTGCAAGAGTTTGCCTCCCGGAATTCGGAGAGCAGCCCCCTGGCCAAGCGTCCGCCCACCCAGGGCGGCCACATGGGGTGCCTGACGGCATCCCATGGACCGCCCCTACGAGAACAAGGAAGATCCATCGGCGATCAGTTAACGCCTATGGGGGGCTCCCCCAAGCCGTCACTGTCCCCGCCGCGGCACCGCCTCCGTCCAAGTCCTCCGCCGCACCATCCGCCCATCTTCCTTCAACTCCCGGGTGACCGCTAGGCGGAACGTCGTCGCGTCGGAGCGCAGATCGATCCGCGTGGTCAGGTCGACGGTGCGCCCTCCAGGGAGGTCGATCTGGGTCGTCTCCTCGCCGAGAAAGCGCGAGTGGGCCGGGTCGCTGTCGCGGGTGGTCCAGACGAGGTGCTGGTAGATGCGCAGGCGCCGGTTCTGGACTTCGAAGCGTGTGTCTCCTTCCCAGGTACGCCAGGTCTCTCCGGTCTTCTCATCGTGATCCACGCGATCGATCTGCGGCCAGCCGCCGCCGGGAAGGGTCGCGGCGTCAGGACGCTCTTCGCGCGGCTCGGGAGGCGGCAGGTCCGGGGTTAGGCCGGCGCCTGGCGGGAGGATTGGCAGGTCGAGCAAGGTGCCGGGGCCGAGATGCAGAGTCGTCGTCATCGGAGTCGGCGTCGGCCACAGCATCGGGAAGACGGCATTCGACACCGACAACCGGATGCGGTGGCCGGGCTGGAACGTCCAGGTTGTGAAGTGGAGGTCGAAGGCGTAGTCAGCCACCTCGCCCGGCTGCGGAGCGTGCGGCGCGAGGCGCGAGGTGCGCTGCGCTCCATTGATCGCTCCGCCGGTGACCAGGGAGACGCTGCCGTCCGGCCAGATGTCTTCGAGACGGGCGGCCCAATGGGCGAGGGGAGCGTCCGCCGCAGCGCGCAGGGCAACGTGCGGCAGGCCGGCGATGGTCAGCGGCTCGTTCAGGGGCGGTCCGGCGAAGACGAGGCTGCCGGCGTCGTCGACGCGCTGATCGCCCGTTGGATCACCCCACCAGAGACCCGAGGCGGCGCCGCTCCCCGGCCTGTATCGCAGATCCTGGACCGCGGGGGCTCCGGCGGTCTCCCGAAGCTCCCGGGCGTCGGGGAACAGGCGCTTCGCCGTGCCGCCGGGAATCGGCCAGTCCACCTGCCGCCATTCTCCGGGCGTCCGCTTGAGGTGGGCGTCGGGCGGGCTTCCGGCGCGCACGAAGAGGAGGAGGCGCGGACCGTCCAGAACGTCGTTATCTCGCCCTTTCAACCAGTGATCCCACCAGCGCAAGGCTTCCTGGCGCCATTCGTAGTTGGGACCCGGCGTGCCGTTGTCCGGCCAGTCGTGCCCCCAGGGGCCGACGGCGGCGCGCACCGGTCCCTTCGCGGTTTCGAGCAGCCGTGACACCGAATCGCGGTAGCCGTCGAGGAGGCCGCCGATCACGTAGACCGGCACCCGCAAGGAACCGGGGTGGAAGCGCGCCGACTCCTGCCGCCAGAAGGCGCCGTCCGTCTGTTGGCGGAGGTAGGTGAAGAGCCAGGGCTCGCGGTCGAAGCGATCGGCGAAGTAGGCGGCGTCGAGCGGATAGTCGGGCGGGCTCGGCAGTCCGTTCTCGTGATCGATCTCCAGGGCGTATTGGTCGAGGTGCAGGATGCCGTCGATGTAGTGGACGTCGTCATGGTAGAGATCGTCCGACGGGTGGAACACCAGGACCGCGCCGAGATGGGGAGGACGCCGCATTGCCACCTGGAGGGTGTTGATGGCGCTCCAGGAGATCCCCCACATGCCGACCTTGCCGTTCGAGCCCGGCAGCTTCGCGATCCAGTCAATCAGCGTGACCGCGTCGGCGAGCTCCGCCTCGGAGTACTCCCGGGCCGGCAGCGTGCCGGTGGAGGAGCCGGTGCCGCGGACGTCCACCCGGAGGCTCAGATAGCCGTGGCGGGCAAACCAACTGGAGAGCGGATAGTCGCGGGCGTAGAAGGAGTCGCCCTTGCGGTAGGGGAGCAACTCGAGGAGCGCCGGGAAGGTCTCGCCGGGCTGCCGCGGCACCGGCCGGTAGAGGGTGACGGAGAGCGTAGCTCCATGGATCGGTGCCTGGAGCTCCTCGATGGTGAACGAGTACTCGCTCGTTGCGATCGTTGCGCTCGTTGAGGCGGTGGCGGGAGCGGCGGCAGAGAGGAGGATCAGCGGCGGGAGGAGCGCGAGCCAGCGAGACACAGGGCCGAGAATGGTCATCGGGGCGGCATTGTCTCCCGCCGCCAACGAAAAAAGGAGCCCACTATCTAGAGCGGGCCCTCATGACAGGGTGGACTTGGTAGAGAGCGGGAGGACTCTATGTGTCCTGCACCCCTGAACCGACAAGAACACCTTCAATGACCCCAGGGTACGCTGCCAAGGTTACGAACATTATTAAGGAAGGAGTGAAATTCAGCGCGGCGAGGGAAACAACCTGCGGACTTGCGGCGTAGTGGACAGCATGAGCTCTCCAAGGCCCTTTCTGCGTCCCCTGTTCCGATCCCTTCCCTTTCTTCTTCTGTGTTTTTCTTCCGTCGTGCCTGCCGGCGCGGCGCCGGAGATGAACCGTGTCGTGCCGTTCGAGCTGCGCGTGCCGCAGCCTCCCGTTGCCGTCCAGGCCGGCGGGAAGAGCCGCCTGGTGTATGAGCTGGACATCACCAACCTGGACCCGCGCGGGCGGGAGCTGGAGATGATGGCCTTGGACGTCCTGGCGGAGGGCCGGCCGGACCCCTTGCTTCATCTCGAAGGCGCCGCTCTGGAGTCGATTTTGAAGCGGCCTGGCCTGGCGGCGGATCCGGCGAACAAACGGAAGGTCGGCGGCGGCTTGCGCGCGGTCGCATTCCTCTGGATCGACGCCGGGGGAGCGGTGCCCGCGGCCCTGAGCCATCGCCTGACCGTTCACTTCGAGTCCGGCGACAAGAGCCTGGACGGTGGGCGGGTGGCGGTCCGGGGAGGAAAGCCGCTCGTCCTGGCGCCGCCTCTGCGGGGTGGGCGGTGGGTGGCGGCCGGCGGGCCGTCCAATACGTCGGAGCACCGTGTCTCGCTGTCGACGGTGGACGGATTGCCGCGCATCTCACAGCGGTTCGCGATCGACTGGGTGCAGCTCGGCGAGGATGGCTTGCCGTTCCACGGCGATTCCAAGAAGAACGAGAGCTGGCTCGATTATGGGCAGGACGTGCTCGCAGTGGCGGACGGGACTGTCGCGTCGGTCAAGGACGGCATTCCGCAAAACACGCCGCTGTCTCCGGAGATGGCGGTGCCGATCACGCTCGACACGATCGGTGGCAACTTCGTGATTCTCGATCTGGGGGAGGGGCGCTACGCGTTCTACGCTCATCTGCAGCCGGGGAGCCTGCTCGTCAAGGCCGGCGACAAGGTGCGCCGCGGGCAGGCGCTCGGCCGGCTCGGCAACTCGGGCAACTCGGACGCGCCGCACCTCCACTTCCATGTCGCCGACGCGGACTCCCCGCTGGCCGCCGAGGGCTTGCCCTACGTGTTCAGCGAATTCTGGGTGCAGGGCCGGGTCGAGTCGGCGGACGACCTGCTCGCCGGCAAGGGGTGGACGGCGAGCGGCCCGGAGGAGCACCGGACGATGGAAATTCCTCTGGAGAACGCGGTGGTTCGATTTCCCTGAGCCGGTCCCCCTGATCCGGTTTCACTGAGCGGGTATACTAATACCAACCGTCGGCAGCGGCGTCAGACTGGCAAAGGGGACTTACCCATGCATCGTCATTCCATTTTCTTCCGTTCCGTCGCCGTCGCCACCCTGCTCGCGGTCACGACGTCCTGTGTGACCACCCAGTTGCCGCCGATCTCGGCCTCGGGAGCCGGCTTCAAGCCGCTGCCGGATGAGATGGAGCTGTGGGCGCAGTCGCGCGAGGAGGAGGCGAAGCTCCTCGACAAGGTGTCGCTGTACGAGGATCCGGCTCTCGAATCCTATCTCCAGGGCGTCGTCACGCGGATGACGCCGAAGGGGATGGCCGCGAACACGGCGGTCCACTACCGGATCCGCGTGGTCGAAGATCCGACGCTCAACGCCTTCGCCTACCCGCACGGCTCGATGTATGTCCACACCGGCCTGCTGGCGCGGGTGGAGAACGAGGACCAGCTCGCGACCGTGCTCGGCCATGAGATGACTCACGTGGAAGGGCGCCACATGCTGCGCCACCAGCGGGCGGCGCACAACCGGGAGGTCGGCTTTACGGTGGCGGCGATCGCCGCCTCGGTCGTGGTGGCCGCGGCCGAGGGGAGCGCTCTCGATCACGGCAACTGGGGCGACGCGGCGGCGATCGACGTGTTCGGCAACCTGCTCGTCGGCCTGGGGCTCGAGCTCGCCCTCCTCGCTTCGGTGAACGGCTACGGGCGTGAGTTGGAGACCGAGGCGGACAACGGCGGGTTCGCCAAGATGGCGTTCGCCGGCTACCGCTTGAACGAGGCGCCGAAGGTCTACGAGGCGCTCAAGGACGACCACGGCGAGCAGAAGAAGGTGGAAGCGTTCTTCTTCGGCAACCATCCGCGCTTGAGCGAACGGGTCGAGAACAGCAAGAGCTACGCGAAGGCCCACACCGCGGCCGAGGCGACGGACCGCAAGGACATCGATCCCGACCTGTTCATGCGCCGCATCCGGCCGGTGGTGCGCGACGACGCCCGCCTCAACATCCTGATGGGCCGGCTGAACATCGCGGCGACGGAGCTGGAGAAGGCCCGTGCCTGGATGCCGGAAGATCCCCTCACCCATGTCTACATCGGCTACCTCAAGCTGGCCCAGGCGGACGCGGAGAAGGACGAGAAGGCACAGCACCGGCTGCGTGCCGAGGCCGGTGACGCTCTCCGCGAAGCCGTCAAGCTCGGCCCGAAGCTGCCGATCGCGCACCGCGAGCTGGGGCACTACCTCTACGAGCAGCAGGACTGGAAAGGCGCTTGCCGGGAGCTGCGCCGCTATACTGAGCTGGCCGCGGACTCCGAGGAGAGGGACGCCGTGGCGGAGATCGTCCAGAAGCTCAAAAAGGGCGGGCACTGCAAGTAGGAGAGAGATCGGAGATCACCGAGGCCCATGCGTCAAACCGTCTTGTTCCGAGTTGTCGCCGGCCTCGCGCTGCTTGCGGTCACGGCCTCCTGTTCTGACACCCGGCTCCCGCCGATCTCGGCATCCGGAGCCCGTTTCAAGCCGCTGCCGGACGAGGCGGCGCTGTGGGAACGGTCGCGCACCGAGGAGAGGAAGCTTCTCGCCAAGGTGCGGCTGTATGAAGATCCGCTCCTCGAGTCCTACCTGCAGGGGGTGGTCACCCGGCTCAATCCCCAAGGGATGGCCGCCAATCCGGCGGTCCACTACCAGGTGCGCGTGATCGAAGACCCGACCCTCAACGCCTTTTCCTTTCCGCACGGCTCGATCTACGTGCACACCGGGCTGCTGGCCCGGTTGGAGAACGAGGACCAGCTCGCCACGGTCCTCGGCCATGAGATGACCCACGTCGAGAGGCGCCACATGCTGCGGTTCGAGCGCGCCTCCCACAACCAGGAGGTCGCCTTCTCGGTCGCCGCGACCGCCGCCTCGTTCGTCGTCGACGCCGCGGAGACGGTCGCCCGGTCCGAGGGGCATGAGGGGGCGGCGGTGGCGATCGACGTGCTCGGCAATGTGGGCGTCGAGCTGAGCCTCGGGCTCGCCCTCGTCGCCTCGGTCGACGGCTATGGCCGCGAGCTTGAAGCCGATGCAGACCATGGCGGCTTCGCCAAGATGGCTGTCGCCGGCTACCGCCTGAGTGAGTCCCCCAAAGTCTACGAAGCGCTCAAAGAGGACTACAGCGAGCCGAAGCAGGTCGAGGCCTTCTTTTTCGGCAGCCATCCACGCCTGAGCGAGCGGATCGAGAACAGCAAACGCTACGCCGGTCTCCGCACGTCCGCGGCGGCCAGGGATCGCAATCCCGTCGATCCCGACCTCTTCGCCCACCGCATTCTTCCGGTCGTGCGGGATGACGCCCGCCGCAACATCGAGTTGGGCCGGCTCAAGATCGCCGAGGCCGAGCTCGCGAGGGCTCGGGCCTCGATGCCGGAAGATCCCCTCACCCAAAGCTATTGGAGCCGCCTCAAGAACGAAGAGGAGCATCCGAAGGACGGGCACTGAGGAGGCTGGGGACGGCGGTGGAGATGGACGGAAACAGGGTGGAGAAGACGACAGCAGCCGGGGCGGGATCGGCGGCCGTTACGGAAGCGGAGATCGCCGCCGCCCGGCGGCTGATCCATGAGCTGCCGTCCGGTGCCGCGGACCGGCAGGTGCTCTTCCGTTCCTACGTCGCCGGGGAGGAGGCGGAGAGCCTCCGTGCCGCGCTCGGTCTCGACGCCGCAGCCTACGACCGTATTCACTCCCGGGCCCTGCAACGCTACAAGGAGATCCTGCGCGCCGGCCGTGGCGGCTCGCCGCCGGCTCCCTCCGACCCTCTCGACCTCGAGACAGGGCTGCGCCGGAGCCTGACCGGTCTCGCCGCCCGCGAGGCAGCCGGAGAGGTCGTCGAGCGGCAGGGACTCCTCGCCCGGCTTGGCTCGCCCGCGGCGACCGTGGCGCTGATCGTCCTGACCGTGGCTGCCTTGGCCGCGGCCGGCCTCCTGGAGCTCCGGGCGCACCGCCTGCGCAAGGCCCTGGACACCGCGCGGATCACCTCGCCGCCGCGCACCCTGGAGCCCGCCGAGGTGCTCGCAACCCAGCTTCAGGAAGCCCGGCGCGCGCGGGACGACGATCGTCTCCGGGCGGCCGAGCGGCTCGACAAAGAGAGGATTCACCGCGATCAGCTCGTGCAGGAGCTGGAACGGTTGCGCCGTCCGCAGACCAACACCCCGATCCTCCATCTGGAGCACGATCCGGCGCCGCCCGCACGCGCCACCCCGCGCCGTCACATCACCCAGCCGGCAGCCTCCGGCTGGATGGTCCTCTCCCTGGATCTCGAAGGCGTGTCCGCGGCGCCGTCCTACGGAGTCACCCTGCTGAACGCGGCGGGCTCGACCCTGTGGACCGGCGCGGGCCTCACGGCAAACCCCTGGCGTTCGCTGGTGATCACCTTCCCCTCCATCCTGCTCAAACCGGGAGACTATCGGTTTCAAGTGGACGCGGCGCCGCTGCAAGGAGCGCCGACCGCGGCGGCGCGGTATTCGTTCCGGGTGGAGCGGTAGGAGCCCCTTACACCTCGTGCCGCAACCAGCCCGACGCGCGGGCCATCCGCCGCGCGACGGTGCGGACGTGGGCGCGGTAGCCGCGGGTGGTGCCGCCGGGGTGCCAGGTCCTGGGGGCGGGGAGGCTGGCGGCGAGTTGGGCGGCTTCCTGATCGCCGAGACTCGCGGCGGATTTGTGGAAGTAGTGCCGCGCGGCCGCTTCGGCGCCGTAGATGCCGGGGCCGAATTCCACCACGTTCAGATAGATGTGAAGGATGCGCCTCTTGGCCAGGTTCTTCTCGAGCTGGCGGGTGAGGAGGGCCTCTTTCACCTTGCGTAGCGGATTGTAGGACGGTGACAGCCAGAGATTCTTGGCGAGCTGCTGCGTGATGGTGGAGGCGCCACGGGGGAGCTCTTTCTCCTCCCAGGCGTCCTGGAGCGCGGCCTTCATCTCCTCTTCGTCGAAGCCGCTGTGGGCGAAGAAGCGGAGGTCTTCGCCGCAGAGCACCGCGATCTTGAGGCTGGGAGAGATCCGCGAGTAGGGCACCCACTTCCACTCCACATGCCGCTCGGCGCCCAGTCCGAGCCAGCCGTGCTTGTAGCGCTCCATGAACGCGGTGGTCGCCGGTCTCCGGGTGGCGAGAGCGGAGACGTCCGGCCAGCTCAACGCCTCCCCGGCGAGATAGGCCAGGAACAGTCCGGCAACGGAGAGCAGCACGATCCGCCGGGTCCGCCACCGGCTCCTCGCGCGCGGCAGCTCGAGGCTTGGCGCTTCGATCGGCGCTTCGACCGGCGTTTCGATCGGGATGCCCTGCGGCAGGGGCAACGGGTCCATCAGCGGCTCGGACATCGGTGCCGAAGATCATAGACGAGGAGCGATTGAGAGACTATCCTCTATGTCATGAAGCAGCAGCACATGTCGATATCCAAAAGCGTTCGCGCGGTCCGCCTGTCCGTCGCCGCGGCGCTGCTCGCCGTCCTCGGCGCGACCTTCGCGGCGGCTCCGGCCGCCTGGGCGCAGGGCTCGCAGACCTCCACCGGCAGTTGGCCCGAGACCTTCGGTCTCGCGGACAAGCGCCCCGCCCCCTCGCTCGAAGACCTGGCCGCGCCGGTGCCCTCCGCTCCTTCCATCCGCCTGGGAGTCGGTCTGCAGACAGTGCCGCAAGTCGCGCTGACCGGTGTCGACGTCCAGGCCCTGAGGCGTCAGGATGCGGCTCGCGAGAAGCAGTCGCAGAACAAAACCTTGCGCTATGGCATCGGGCGCGCGGTCCACGCCGCGGCGTCGGACGGCAACTGGTACCGCCTCGCCGGCGGCGACCGTCTCTGGGTGCTGGAGATCGTCTCGCCCGGCGCGTTGGGCGTCCGCCTCCACCTCGCGAATCTGCGCCTGCCGAGCACCGCCGAGATCGCCGTCTACGCTCCGGGCGATCCGGCGCGGGTCACGCGCTATGACGGCGATCAGCCGTCCCTCACGGCCCTGGCGTCCAACGAGCTGTGGACTCCGACCGTGTTCGGCGAGCGCGCCCGGGTGGAAGTCCGCCTGCCGGCCGGCTCCGGTCTGGCCGCGGGCCGCCTGCCGTTCACCATCGACCGCTTGCAGCACATCTACCGCGACCCCGTCGCGGAGACGGCGGCCGGCGTCAAGGCGGCCGGACCGTGCCACAACGACGTCACCTGCTATCCGGAGTGGGCTGACGTGGCGAGAGCCGTGGGCGGCCTCGGGACGATCTTCAACAACGACAGCCTGTATTGCACCGGCCAGCTCCTGAACTCGCAGACCGCGGACCAGACGCCCTATTTCCTCACCGCCCATCACTGCCTGAGCACGCAGACGGACGCCAACAACGCCGAGTTCTTCTGGCTCTACCAGACGGCGACCTGCGGCGGAGCGCCTCCTTCGCTGCCGAGCGTTCCGCGCACCGCGGGCGCGACGCTGCTGGCGACCGGTCCGGAGACGGAGTCGGACTACACCCTTCTGATGATCCGTGGGGCGCTGCCGCGCAACCTGTTCTGGGCCGGCTGGACGGCCGCGCCGGTCGCGGACGGCACGGCGTCGGCCGGCATCCACCATCCGGCCGGGGACTACAAGCGGATCAGCTTCGGCGACCGCGCCCAGAATCCGGTCTGCGGCGGCACCAACGCCAACCACGTGCGGGTGAACTGGACGAACGGCGTGACCGAGCCGGGCTCCTCGGGCTCCGGCCTCTTCCGGGCCGACACGCAGCAGCTCTACGGCCAGCTCCACTGCGGCCCGTCGGAATGCGGCGCGGACCCCGCCAACTTGAACGACGCCTTCGGCGCCTTCTCGGCGACCTACCCCCATCTCGCCACCTTCCTCGCCGGCGGCAGCGACGACACCTTCGAGGACAACGAAACCTGCGAGGTGGCGCACCGGGCGGCGCCCGGCACCTACAAGAACCTGGTGGTCAAGTTCGTCGATCCGGACTGGTATCGTCTCAACATCCCGGCCGGCCGGACGCTCACCATCACGGTGACCTACACCCGCGACTGGGGCAACATCGGCCTCCGCCTCTACGGCGATTGCAGCAGCGCGCCGTTGGCCGTGGCGAACGCCGCCGGCAACAAGCAGACCATCACCTTCACCAACCACGGGACGGACGCGGCGTTCTATCGCTGGCAGGCCTTCCTGCGCACCGGCGTGCGGAACACGTACACGATGACCGTCGCGGTGCGGTGAGCCGTCGACAGGGCGCGAGCCGTGCCGCCGATCACCGTCCCGTTGCACGCACCTGAGCTGGCCCCTGGCCCGTGGATCCAAGGGCCGGCGATCTCCATCGCCTTCAGCCGCGGCGCCGTGATCCTGGTCGAATTCTGGGAGTCGACCTGCGTCAACTGCGTGCGCACGCTGCCGTATCTCAAAGCCTGGCACGAGCGCTACGCCGGCCGCGGTCTGATCGTGGTGGGCGTGCACACACCGGAGTTCGATTTCACCGCGGATCAAACCGTCGTGGCGGCGGCGGTGGCCGCCGAGGGGATTCCCTACCCGGTCCTGCTCGACCGCGACAAAGCCACCTGGCAGCTCTTCGCCAACCACTACTGGCCGTCGCGCTATCTCATCGACGCCCGGGGCTACATGCGGTACGAGCACTTCGGCGAAGGGGCCTACGGCACCACGGAGGAGTGGATCCAGCTCCTGCTCCGCGAGGCGGGAGATACGGCACCCATGCCGCCGCTGCTCGAACCCGTCCGCGGCGAAGACCGGCCCGGCGCCGTCTGCTATCCGGCCACGCGCGAGATCCACGCCGGCTTCCATCGCGGCAAGCTCCTGGCGCCCGAAGGCTACCGGCCGGGCGCGGTGGTCGATCACCAGGCCCGCGGCGAAGGGCCGGCGCCGCCGGGGATGTTCACCGCCCGCGGCCGGTGGCTGCACGAAGCCGAATACCTGGAGTCTCGCGATCCGGGAGCGGAGATCGAGCTCGTCTGTGACGCCGCCGGTGTCAACGCCGTCCTGGAGCCCGGCGGCACCCTGGAGCTCGAAGTGGACGGAGCACCCGTTCCTGAGGCGGAACGGGGCACGGATGTTCTCGAACGTGGCGGCCGCACGATCGCCCTCTGGGAGCGCGGCCGCATGGTCCGCCTGATCGGTGGGGGAGCCTTCCGCCACCGGCGCCTGACTCTCCGCTTCCTCTCGCCCGGGACTCGCCTCTACGCCTTCAGCTTCTCCTCGGCCTGCGTCGAGTAGATCGCTTCCCTCTCTGCAACCTTTCCCGCCCGTCCCTCGTATCTGGGACTTGACGACACATGTAAGCACGAGTACCATGGCGACAGTTGTAGTCAGTAACGAGGAGATGAGCAAAGTCATGAAATCGATCGGGGATCAGGAGCTGGCGCTCCTCCGCTACGTGGCCGAAGAAGGGCCGGTCTCCGTCGGCCGGGTGGCCGAGGGATTCGGGACGCCGCGGGGGCTGGCGCGCTCGACGGTGCTGACGATGATGGAACGGCTGCGGCAGAAGGGGCACCTCAACCGCGAGCAGGCGGACGGCGGCATCTACCAGTACTCGTCGCCTTTGCCTTCGGGCGAGGTGATGCGCGGCGCGGTGCAGAGCTTCGTGGAGAAGACGCTGTCCGGATCGGTGTCGCCGTTCGTGGCCTATCTCACCGAGACCGCGGAGGTCTCTGAATCGGAGCTCTCCGAGCTCGAAGAGCTGGTGGCGCGGCTCAAATCCAGGCGGAAGGAGGAGTGAGCGATGGACATCCTTGCATCCTCGATCGTCAGCCCGCTGGTCCGGGCCTCTCTCCAGGGAGCGGTGGTGATCGCCGCGGTCTGGCTCGTCTGCCGCCTGGTTCCCCGCCTGCCGGCCTCGCTGCGGTGCGGCCTCTGGTGGCTGGCCTGCGCGAAGCTCGTGACCGGGCTCGTCTGGGCCGAGCCGGTAAGGCTGGCCTGGCTGCCGGCCGAGCCGCCGCCAGTGACGTTCTCTCTCTCCTCCGCCGAAGTCCATGACCCCAAAGGAGGGGAGGGGCTTGCCCCCTCCCGTGCGGGTGGAGGATTGGAGCCGCCACAGAGCCACACCGAATTCCCCTGGCAGTCCACCCTCTTGGGCGCTTGGGGTCTCGGTCTCGTCTTCCTTCTCGGGCTCACCATCTGGCAGCAGCGCCAGGCTCGGCGAGTGGTTCGCCGCGCCGCGCCGGCCGACGAGCCGCAGCTCGCCGATCTCTTCGATGACCTTCGGGAGCAGACCGGCGCGCCCCGCCATACGGCTCTCCGCCTGTCCTCCGAAGTCCAGACGCCGCAGGTGGCAGGGCTCCTCCGTCCGGTCGTCCTGCTTCCGGAATCCGCTCCGGTCCGTCTGTCGCGGCCCGAGATGGCGATGACCCTCTGCCACGAGCTGCTCCACGTGCGGCGCGGCGATCTCTGGTGGGGCTGGGTGCCAGCCCTGGCGCAGCGGCTTTTCTTCTTCCACCCTCTGGCGCACCTCGCCGCCCGGGAGTTCATCCTGGCCCGCGAGGCCGCCTGTGACGCAGATGTTCTCCGTGTGCTCGATCCGGCGCCCGAGATGTATGGGCGCCTCCTAGTCCGCCTGGGCGTGACGCCCCAGCTCGGCCGGCTCGCCGCCGCCGGCGCCGCGCCCTCTTTCCAGATCCTGAAGAGGAGATTGCAGATGCTCCAGAACGCTTCCCCCAAGAAACGCCTCCACCCCGGCTGGTGGGCGCTGGTCGCACTGGTGGCCGCTGTGGCCCTGGTGCCTTTCACCATCACCGCCCAGGAGGCCCCGCAGCCTCCCGCCCCCCCGGCAGCGCCGGCCCCGCCCGCTCCGCCCGCTCCGCCCGCTCCGATTGCCGCGGCCGCCGAGATCCCGCCGCCTCCGCCCGTCCCGCCGGTCGCGCCCGCACCGCCGGTCCGGATAGCGCAGGAGAACGGCCACCGCATCCCGCCGGTTCCTCCCGTTCCGCCTGTCGCTCCGGTGCCGCCGATCCCCCCGGTACCGCCGCGCGGTGGGCACGGCTACCACTACAGCTACAACAGCAGCGGCAACGGCGAATCCTACGTGCTGCTCCTGGGCGGCAAGCACACCGTCATGAGCGGCTCGACCTTCGACATCGCCAAGGCGCGGAAGCTGCGGAAGAACGACAATGAAGAGCTGTTCTGGTTCGAGCACGGCGGCAAGGAGTACGTCATCCGGGACGCCGCCACCCTGAAGCAGGTCAAGGGGCTGTTCGAGCCGCAGCAGAAGCTCGGGGAGGAGCAGGGCGCGCTGGGCCAGAAGCAGGCGAAGCTCGGCGAGCAGCAGGCCGCCCTGGGCAACAAGCAGGCCGCGCAGGGGGCCAAGCAGGGCGAGCTCGGCGGGAAAATGGGCAAGCTGGGCGCCGAGCTTGGACGCCTGTCGGCGGAAGGGAAGAGCACGGCAGCGATCGAAGCGCAGATGCACGAGCTCGAGAAGCAGATGGACAAGCTCGGCGAGCCGCAGGAGGAGCTGGGCCGCCAGCAGGAAGCGCTCGGCCGCCAGCAGGAGGCTCTCGGCAAGCAGCAGGAAGAGCTGGGCCGGAAGCAGGAAGAGCTCAGCCGGGAAACCGAGAAGCAGCTCAAGGCGCTCACCGACAGCGCCGTCAAAAGCGGCCAGGCGCAGGAAGTGAAGTAAGGCCTGATCGCCGCTCTTTGTGTTTGAAGTGTGTTTGAATGGGGGGGCGAGAAGGAGATCGGATGCCCCGGATCTTTGCATCACACCGCTGCCCCCCTTGGTGGATCCTTGTTGCGCTCTGTCTGGCGGCGAGCCCCCTCCGAGCCCAGACTCCAGCCCCCGGTTGGCCAGGCCTGGAGGGAGGTGGCTCCTACCTGCTCTTCCTGGAGAACGGCGTCACCCTGGGCAACGGGACCGCCGCTCAGTCCGCGCGAGGCAAGGCGCTTCGCGCCACCGCCCAGGAACGGCTCTTCTGGTTCGAGCACGGCGGCAGGGAGTACGTGATCCGCGATGCCGCCACCGTGACGCAGATCAAGGAGCTGTTCGAGCCGCGGCAGAAGCTTGGCGAGCAGCAGGCCGCTCTCGGAGCACAGCAGGCGGCGCAACGGGCGAAGCAGGCCGAGATCGGCACGAAGATGGCGAAGGTGGCCGCCCAGCAGGCCCACCTCGCCGGCCTGGGGGAGAATTCCGCGGAGCTCGAGGCCCAGATGCAGGAGCTGGAGAGTGAGCAGCAGAATCTCGCGAAACCTCAGGAAGCTCTCAGGCGACAACAGGAAGAGCTGGGACGTAAACAGGAAGAGCTGGCGCGGGATGCCGGGAAACAGCTCACGGCCCTCACCGGCAAGGCCATCGCGAGTGGTCTCGCGCAAGAAGTGAAGTGAGATCCGTTCAGGGTGCCAGGAGCGGAGTCCTCCCCGGGACGCCGCTCTTTGTGTTTCAATGGAGGGGCGAGGAAGAAGGAGATCGCATGCCCCGGATGTCTGGTCCACGCCTCCGCCCTGCCTGGTGGCGCCTGCTCGTCCTCACCGTCTTAATGGGTCTCCTCGGTCTGCTGCCGCTGGCGCTACCGAGCCCCCTCCGGGCTCAGATGGGCGCTCAACCGTCCGCGGATCCTCCCGCCCCCAGTTGGCCGAGCCTGGAGGGAGGCGGCTCCTACGTGCTGTTCCTGGAGAACGGTGTCACCCTGGTCAACGGCACGGCCCGCGAATACACGCGCGGCAAGGCGCTCCAGGCGACTCCGCAGGAGCAGCTTTTCTGGTTTCAGCGCGGCGGCAAGGAGTACGTCCTCCGCGATCCTGCCGTGTTGAAGCAGCTCCAGGCGATCTTTGAGCCGCAGATGAAGCTCGGCCAGCAGCAGGCCGCGCTCGGCGGCAAGCTGGAGCAGCTCGCCAACAAGATGGCGGACCTGCAAGCGCAGGAGGAGGCACAGGCGGAGCAGCAGGCGGAGCTCGGCCTGCGGATGTCCCAACTGGCCGTCGAGCAGGTCCATCTCCAGGAACAGGGAGAGAGCACCGAGTCCGTCGAGGCGGAGATCCAGGGGCTGGAAGAGGAGCAGGGGAGCCTGGAGGAACCGCAGGAGCAGCTCGCGACGCAACGCGACGGCCTCCAACAGCAGCAGGAGACTCTGGCCCAGCAGCAGGCGGACCTCGGCCGCAAGCTGGACCAGGCGACCCGGGACGCTCAGCCGCGGCTCAACGCCCTGGTGGCGCAGGCCCTGGCCAAGGGGACCGCGAAAGAGGTCAAGGCGGGGCAGTAGCCCCCGCCTCTACTTCCCGCCTCCGACCGCGCTGTCGGCCGTTTTCTCCGGCAGCAGCACGCCCAGCACGTAGCGCTGTGTATTCAGGTACCTCTTCGCGGTGTCGCGCACGTTGTCCGAGCTGACGCGGGCGATCAGCTTGTCGTAGTGGTTGAGGTCCTTGAGGTCGAGCCCCTCGGTGAGGTAGAGCTCCAGGGCGTTGAGCCAGAAGTTGTTGTCGGTGAGGTCCAGCTCCCGCTCGCGGCGCTCCTGCTCCTTGACCTGGGTGATGTAGGCGTCGGCCACACCGTTTTTCTGGATCGCCTCAATCTCGGCGAAGGTGGCCTGGATCAGGGCGTCCACCTTTTCCGGCGCGCAGCCGAACACGATGCTCATGCGGTATTTCGGGCGCGGGCGCTTGTCGAGGTCTCCCTCCACCGAGACGCCGTAGACGGCCCCCATGTCCTCGCGCAGCACCTCGCGCAGGCGGGTCTCCAGGACGTCCGCCAGGGCGGCGAGGTCGTGCCGGTTCTCGCGGCTGAAATCGGCGTTGCCGGAGAAGACGATGCGCACCTCGCTCTTCGGCTCCAGACCCCGCTTCACCTCCACCTTGACGATGCCGTCCGGCGGCTGGACGCCGAGGTCGCGCCACGTCTCGTGCTGGCTCCGCGCCGGCAGGCCGCCCAGCCAGGTGAGGACCAGCGGCTTGATCGACGCCGGGGTGAAGTTCCCCACCAGCACGAACGTGAAGTCGCCGGCGTCGGCGAAACGGTCGCGGTAGAACTGATAGGCGGTGTCGAGGTCCACGCGGTCGACCCAGTCCGGCGTCACCGGCTTGAAGCGCGGATTGTTCTGCGTCATCGCCTCCATCATCTTGTCCTCGAACGCCTGCTCCGGCTGCGCCAACCGGTTGACGACCGATGCCTTGAGATGGCTCTTGACCGAGCGGAACGCGTCGGCGTCCTTGCGCGGCGCGGTGAAGGTCAGGTAGACGAGCTGGAAGAGGCGTTCCGACTCCTTGGTCGCGGCGGTCCCCTCGACCCCCTGCTCGAGCTGGTGGATGAACGGCGCGACGTTGACCTCGGTCCCGGCCAGCGTCTTGTCGAGGGTGACACGGTCGTAGGAGCCGAGACCCCCCTCGTGGAGAAGCGGCGCGGCGAAGAGCGCCGAGGGAAAGTCCTTGTCCGAGGCCAGCGAATGGCCGCCCGGGCCGAAGCCGTTGATCAGGATCTCGTCGCGCTGGCCGGAGGTTGGCTTCATCACCACATGCACGCCGTTCGAGAGCGTCCACTCGGTCACCCCAAGGTCCTCGACCTTCTTCTCGGAGACGATGGTGCCCGGCGCCGGCGCCATGGGGACCAGCGGGCCGCTCGCCACCCGGTCTTCATAGGCCGGGATGTCGCTCGCCTGCACGGACTGGAAGACGGCGAGGATCGCCTCCTTGCTCGGCGGCGGCGTCTGCGGCTTGGCCGGCGCGTTGACCAGGATCACCCGGTTGCTGTCGGCCAACCAGTCGGAAGCCAGGGCGTTGACCTCGTCGAGGCTGATGGTGGGCAGGAAGCGGCGGGTCAGCTCGAGCTCGGCGCGGATGCCCGGCACCGGCTCGCCCTCGGTGAAGGCGCGCACGAACTCGGCCGCGTAGGTCCCGGATTGCGTCACCCGGCGCTCGCGGGCGCCCTTCTCATAGTTGAGCAGCCAGTCCTTCTTCGCCCGGTCGATCTCGGTGGGAGTGAAGCCGTGACGGTGCACCCGCTCGACCTCGGTGAGGAGGGCGGAGAGACCCTTCTCGATGCCGCCGTCGGTGACGCCCACCGCCTGGTAGGTCATCTCCGCCGAGCGCACGAAGCCGCCCGAGAAGGAGGCGCCGAAGAGGAACGGCGGATCCGGCTGGCGCGCCAGCTCGTCGAGCCGGGCGTTCAGCATGTTGTGGTAAAGCCCCTCGACGATGCTCCGGCGGTAGTCGCCGACGTGGTCCTGCGGGCGCACCTCGCGCTTGGCGTAGATGCCCACCGTCGTCTGGGTGGCCTCTGGATCGGTGGCCACGGAGACCAGTGTCTCCTTGTGCCCCGGCACCGGATAGACCTCCCGCGTCCGCTCGCCGGCCGGATTGGTGAGATGGCCGAAATGCTGGCGCACCAGCGACTCGATCTGCTTCGGGTCGACCTCGCCGACCACCACCACGGCCATCAGGTCCGGGCGGTACCAGTCGTGGTAGAAGCGCTTCAGGGTCTCCGGAGTCGTCGTCTCCAGGATCTCCCGCTTGCCGATCGGCGACCGCTCGGCGTAGCGCGAGCCCTGGAAGAGGACGGGGAACTGCTTCTCCTGCATCCGCGCCTGCGCGCCGAGGCCGAGCCGCCGCTCTTCCATGATCACTCCGCGCTCGGCGTCGACCTCCTTGGGGTCGAAGGTGATGCCGTCCGCCCAGTCCTCCATGATGTCGAACGCCTTGTTCACGTACTCCGGCTTGTCCGTCGGCACAGTCAGCGTGTAGACGGTCTCGTCGAAGCCGGTGGAGGCGTTGATGTCCGCCCCGAAGCGCATGCCGATCGACTCCAGATACTTCACCAGCTCCATCTTGGCGAAGTGGTCGGTGCCGTTGAACGCCATGTGCTCGATGAAGTGGGCGAGACCGCGCTGGTCCTCGTCTTCCAGCAGCGAGCCGGCGTTGACCGCCAGCCAGATCTCCGCCCGGTCCTGCGGCACGCCGTTCCTGCGGATGAAAAAGCGCAGGCCGTTCTCCAACTTGCCGGTGGTGATCTCCGGATCGACCGGCAGGGTCGCGTTGGGATCGGTGGGCACCGCGGGAGACGGGATCTCCGCCGGAGCGAACACCGCGAGCTTGGCCGGCACGTTGGTGGCTTGCACATGCTCCGTGGCGCACGAGACGGCGAGCGGGAGGGCGGCGGCGAGGAGGAGCGGGAGTATTTTCTTCATGGCATCTCGTGGGGGTTGGGGTGGCGTTTCGTGTCGAGCGCTGTCAATCCTGTCCTCCAAGGGGAAGAGCGGAAGGGCGGCGAAAAATTCCCTTGGACGGCTGGAGCCTGAGCATATGACGCGAAGGTGGACAAGTACGGGGCCCCTCGGAAAGAATCTGCGCGACCGGCGCAACTCTTTCCCACCCACCGCGTATGCCAGAGCCAAAGAAGGCTGCTCCTTGGAGATCACACCGTGCCTGGAAGTCTGAGCAAAGCTCAATCCCTCGCCGTCCTGCTGGCCCTGGCTGCTTCCGGCCGTGCCGCGGCGGCGCCTCTTCGTATCGTTCTCGGCGCGACCGGCGTTTCGGTCTCCGGCGTCACGGCGAAGGGCCGGGCTGTCGTCTTCGGGATCACCCGTGAGGTGGCCGACGACGACGTGACGACGATCCAGCCGCATCTCGAAGTGCTGAGCGATGACGACGGCGATGGCGTGGTCTCCGAGGACCTCGGCCAGCCGATGCCGCGGCGTGCCATGTGGGTGGCGGTCGATCTGGCGAGCGGAGATTTCGCCGCCGCGGCGCCGCCTGCCTTCCGGCTCCACAACGTCAACTGGCATGGCCACGGGATCGAGTCCCGCGCCGACGGCCGGGATCAGGTGGAGGACGTCCGCTCGTTCGCCGAGGTTCTGGTCGTCCGTCCCGGCGTCGGCGCCTGGACGCTGCGCCTCGGCGACGGCTCGCCGGCCGACGCGGACGGCAAGGCCAATGGGCGCATCGCCGCCGCTCTCGACCGGATGGCACCGCTCGCCGGCAGCCCGGCACCGCCGTCGCGCTTCGCGGCGGGGGACACCGTGCTGCTGTTCGATCCGAATGCCATGGAGATGACGCTGGTGCGGGTGGGGAGCAAGTCGTGAGCCGCGCTCTCCGTGGTGCCGTGCTGGCCTTGCTCCTCGCCGCCCCGGTGGTCCTGGCGCAGGAGCATCCGAACGTGGCGAGCGGCTTCAATCCGTCGGCCTCGTTCGACTATGCCGGCGTCGACAACGTCAACCAGTTCAACGGCAACCTGGTGGTCACTCTGCCACTCGGCCAGAGTTGGCCGGCGGGTGGCGGGCTGTCGTACAACCTGACGCTGGTCTACAACAGCCAGGTCTGGATGCGGCAGGAGTACGGCTCCTACGTGCAATCGCTTCCGGAGCCGTTGAACAACGCCGGCCTCGGATGGCGGCTCTCGATGGGCCGCTTCAAGCCCAACGACTTCAGTGGTGATTTCGATCCGGTGCGCGACACCTATGTCAGCCC